>Ga0065711_1038794_pt1 | contig 18410 bp, 19 predicted proteins | sample Hoacrofraction12_FD_59098 | JGI IMG/M metagenome (GOLD analysis project Ga0065711, IMG submission 59098) | Hoatzin crop microbial communities from Cojedes, Venezuela - Epithelial fraction 12 v2 (version 2) | ecosystem: Host-associated > Birds > Digestive system > Esophagus > Crop | place...
TTGCTTTCACCAGGGCTGAAGTCTCCTGGGGGAAAATGAGGGCTGCCAGCGAGATCAGGCTGGCTGAAGGGTAAATGAATGAAAGAGAGATTCTTGCTCATCTTGTCTTTATCTCCCTCCTCTCCATCACTGCTGACTCTTCTTCCAAAAGTTGTCAAGGTATCCTAATAGACTCAAATGGTGTCAACCATCACTGTCGTAGAACAATGAAGCAAAGGAGAAAGTGGCAAGGTGGGCCTGAAAGTGTTTTAATCGCATACAGCAGAAAGGACTTTCCCCCCTCATTCTTGTCCTCCTTTATTCCTTTAAAACTAATGGTACTTCCCAAAGGTTTACTTCAGTCAACCAGTCCAAAGCTTAAGAGTTGACTTCAGTAAGTTAGTCTACAACTACCCAAGCTACCATGACATAAATTAACAGCTTATTTTTGGAAAATATGTCCTGGAACCTTTATCCTATGCATATGAAACCATGGCACTGATTTCAAGGCATTTGCTCTTGATTTACATCGTCACGGTGGGGAAATAACTTGCACATTATTTTTCTCCTCTCCATAATCATAACTATGAAGCGCGTGGTTGCCTGCTACCTGTGAATGTGAATGGGTGCTTTCACAAGGAGAAAAGCAAGCTGCTTGGACTCTCCAGCTTGGCCTAGAAATCAGGAGGGAGGCTGTGGACACATTAGCTGAGCTTTGGGGCTGCATGGCTCAGATGAGCATGGCTCAAATGTACAATGGATTTTCTTGCTCACTTGAAAGGTCATCTTTCTAAACCACAAGATGCAGCAAAAGAACTGAAGGAATTGCTTCTTAAGTGGGCAGAGTCATGCTGAAAATGATTAGACAGGCAAAGGAAGTCATCGCTCTACCCCCATAAAAGTTTTGCCAGTTAAGGCAAAACAAAGGGACACATCATACTGGTATGACACTGGGTGTGATGTTCAGTTCAATGTTTAGATTTCCAGTGCAGTACTGGGGAAGAGTCATTGAATTTTCTGGGCTTGGGTTCATCCCACCTACCTGCGAGCACTTCACTTAAAGCCCTTGCTTGCTCTAGACTCCTGCTAGAGCTAGTGGAGTGTGGGGAGTTCATGAGAGCTAGCTCAGTATTTCCAATTTCCAGCTATTTCTGACATAGTGAATTTAAGGAAAAGTCCAGGTCTCAAGGCTAGCCCACAGTGTGAGAATGGATGGAGCAAGTCTTCAGGTCTAGAGGCCTTACTGAAGTGATCCAAGGTCTGCTGTGGCTGACTGAAGGGCAAAGAGCCAAGGTATAGGGCAGCCCCTGCTCTCTCACACAGCTCTTGCCCCCTGAAGGATCCCACTGATGCCTAACATAGCCAAAAAAGGGTTGTTTTCTGCTGCATGAGCTGCCTGACCTGATGGGCTGCACAGCCCCGTTAGTACTAGCATTGGGAAGGGGCTGGGGCATGGGATGCGGCATGGACTTTGGAGCCAAGTGTGAAAACATGCTGCTGGATTAGGTCTGCTTAAGGCAGGGTCAACTAGCCCAAACACGTTGTCTTAGTGAGGAAATGCTGGCTGACGCTGGCTGTCCCAGGGCACGAGGGAGGCAGGCGTGGACCTGCCTGTGCTGCTGGTACAGGCAGGCATTAACCATCAGCTGGATACTTTGATTTCGCTTCTTCTTACCCTTGAAAAATGCTCTTCTTTCACAAGGTGAGTTAGGTGGGAGAATTTTTTTTTTTCTCAAATCATGAACAGAAGAATAAAAAGTTTGCTAGGCTGGTCTTTAAGGTACAAATATAGCATTTCTCAGACACCATAAAACCACTAAACCCATGCAGCACTGCCCTTCCTACTCAGACTAAAAACCCCTCTGACCTTTCTGTGTGGTGGCAAGACTCTGCCAGCTCCACCGTAGATAAAAAATCCCTCAGCTCGCAGTCAAACCTCCTTCCAACCCTGCTGCCCTCCATGAACACCTGGTCCTGCATTCCAGGCCTATCACCTTGACTTTTGACCTTTAGCAGGCAACGCATGCTTCAGATGGGCTTCTGCTCAGCTAACTGTTCATACAAGCCTAACTGCACATAAATCTGCCTGAGCTCACCTGATAGTTAGCTGAGAGAAACAGGCACAGAAAGGGTGAAATACACCTCAGTGAAACACTGGCAGCTAAAGCAGATGAGAAGAACCCCAGCACTGAGAGTACTCATCTTTTTTTCCGCTGGGACAGCCCAGGCTGATAGTGGCCTTCATACTGTAGACATCTCGTCTTTGGTGTCATCACTCCTTGCCCTCCATGTGCATGCTCTGCGACTGTTAAGAGTGGTACTAGTGGTGTCATCTCCTTCAGGAGCTTTGTGCGCCAAGGAGCCGAGGAAGGTGCACTTCTGCTGGGTTCAGCTCCACGGCGCCTGTGCTCGAGCATGAACATGGAGTGCCAGGAGGACAGCCGAAGCAGGAGGTGATGAAGGCAGGCTAGTGTTTAACAAACCTTATCTGGCCGAAATAAGAAACACTCATATAAATTTTTGTCCACCCGGCAAACCAAACTCTTGTTTTGAGGCTGTGGGATATTTGGTTATGTCCTTTTCCTTTTCGTGTTTTTTTTTTTCAATTTGTGTACAGCCAAAAATTGAAGAGGAAGTACCAAAATGCTATGAAGCAAGCAAGTCTCAGTGTTTCCAGCTCAGGAGGAAGTACTTAAAAAGTTTACTTTCGTTGGGTGCTGAGCACTGCCTGGATGCTCGTTGTTCTTAAAAGCTCCATTGCTAGCAGGGACACCGCATTTGTGGTTATTTAAATAAGAAGAGCTGGTGCACATGAATGGTCTATTTTCAGTTTTTCTGCAGAACTTGAATCCATCAGGGAGCAATTAGGATTCTCCACAATGAGGACCAGCAACTTTCTGCTGTGTACAGAGAAAAGGCAAAGGGTGGGTTCTCCCCCTGGGACTGCCTTTACAGTCAACGGGAGAAAATAAGGAATTCTAGCTAGATGTCATGCAAGTTATTTCTTTCCCTCTAACATCCTCTTTCGTTCCCTTAACTAGGCCAGCTGGACCTGTATCTCATCTTAAGCATAGCAGGAGGTGCAATCTTCTTTGTCATCTTCGTGATTTTGCTTATTTATTGTATCAGGAAGAAGAAAGTAGAGAGGCTTGAACATGATGGTAAGTGTTTAAGGTGCTTTATGTTGCTATCCAACCACCTAAAATCTTAGAGCTTCCTGCTGACAGCAGCCCTGTGGGCAGGAGGAATAACCTGATTTTGGCATATGGAGAATCTCGGCAGATCAGCTAGCATTGCCGGTCTCGGTTTCTGATATGTGCTTTGAACAAAGGACTTCTTGTTCTCCAGCCCTTTTGTTTATTCATGGGGGAAGAATTGCTCCTCTAAAGCTCGGCCAAGGCCACCAGTCATGAGCATCCATGGGGCTAAAATATAGAGCTAGATTTTCCACCAGCAGATTTTTTTCGTTAAATTTATATGATATAAAATTAGGATCCTTGAAATCATTAGTCACATTTGGAAAGATTGTAGATAGTGAGAAGGGGCAAGAAGGGCTCAGTTTTTCTGTGAGTTTCCTCAGGCATCTCACAGAACTTGTCCTCTCTACAAAACAATGTCCTTGGAGGCCTGTCAGCACTGGAGGTCCAACTTTGGACACTTCAATGAGTGAAGGTTTTCAGAATGGGCAGAGGTTTCGTCTGTCATCCAAAATTCATGCCTCTTTAAGACCACAGGAAATACTCTGCCAGAGGAGTGGTGTCTCAGTCTTGACAGAGAGGTTGCCTTGAATTACAACATGGGTGCTGCTGCTAGTTTGGGTGGACAGAGGATACTGAGCTGCCACTCAAGAAAAGTTGTCTGGCCCACCTGGAAGGGGAGGCTAAAGCAGGAGGAAGATCGCCCTGGCAGGACTTGTTTAAAGGTTTGTTTTTGAGTCCTGCTCCCACATGCTGTGTCGGGCTTCCTGTGTGGTCTCAAGTAACAGCTAGTCTCTGTGTGAGTCAGTTCTCGAGTTAGTTACAAAATGGGACTAAAAGCTCCTTTGTACACCACAACAGTCCTTGTCAAGATAAAGAGGGCAATGTCTGAAGGAAGCCTTAGCTGATACCTCAAAGGTGCCGGTGGTGAGGCTGACAACAAGGGCGAGCATGACCAGTCCCACGGCTGAGGGGAGAGCAACCTCACTGCAAGTGAATGTGAGTGACTTGCCATGGACCTCCCACTTCCCCTGAAGTTACAACCATGAAGAATAGACACCCGCTTTCTCCGTTTGCTGGGAGAGCTCACCACTGTGCAACCATGGGACATCACCTCAGAAGGCTTGCCATAGCTCGTGAGCACAATGCTGGTGTGAGCATAGCCATCTGAGTGTTACTTTACATGAAGGCTGTTCATGTTTGAGTGTGATACTTTACTCCCTCGACTGTGCGTTGATAGCATATCCTCGATTCTTGGGTCTGGATTCTGCAAGGATTAAGAAAAAGAGAAGTCTGGCAAAATGAGAACTAATATAAGAGGGTGACTAGCCTCTCTGAAACAGTTTATTGTGTTTAAGGCCATTTCACTGTCCCAAGAGGTAACTCCCTCAATCCCTAAAATAAGCTGACCGACATTTTAGAAACGATGAGTCAGTGACAAAAAGTCAGCTGGTATGAATTTACTGCTTCTGCATTTGGGGAAATAAATGCTGGCAAAAGTGACCTCTGGTTTCCAGGCGTCTGGAAACCCCAGCACAGAGAGAGGCAGGGCAGGCTGCTTTGATGTTTCTTCCTAGGGTTGCATCTCACTGTCCCTTCCGTGGCCCATTTCCAGAAGAAGACAGAGCAGCTCAGGATGGGGGTGTCAGTCGGTGACTGCTGGGGCCTCCCCGGCGAAGCCGGTCCCCCAAACACGGAGAGGGCAGAGCTGCCCCAAGCACCCACAGGTACCTTGACCTCAGCCAGGCAGCTAAAAGGCTTTCAGGTTTGCCCGGGGTGCCCAGGCAGAGGTGATTTCGGTTGTTCCACTGGAGTAGCAGCAACACCTGAGAGTGACAGTGGCCTTCCAGGTCAGACCAATATTTGGCTTTTTCTTGCTTGGGCCAAGCTCTTTTCCCCTGGCTGTTCGACTTCTGCTTAACCTTCGAGTACGTGCCTGACTGCTGGGTCCTTCTGCCGTTGCAGCCGAGGAGGGACCGACGCGGTCTCGCCCTGCGGACAGTGAGATGGTGGTGCGGGAGCTCCCTCAGCCGCCGAGCACTCCCACCCCGAAGCAGCTGCGAGTGCAGCAGCGGCCGCTGCCGCAGCCCCAGGCACAGCCCCAAGCGCTGCCCCCGCGGCCCAGACCCCGCACGCAGCAGCGGGCTCCAAACCACCCGCGACAAAGACCTTGAACGTCTGCCCTGTGAGGGACAGCGCGCTCTCTGCTCCACCGTTCACTGGGAAAAGAGAGTTTCCAACAGCCAGGAACCCCTCCTGCCCAGCCTTGTGTAACGCTTAGCTATGAAACGGCAGCTTCTGTTGCAGAAAATTAAAGAGAGCATCTAATGGAGATGAAGAGACCCAGTGGAGGAGATTCAAGGTGATGGGCATTCATCCCTGTGGCCATTTTTCTTCAAGTGTTAGGGTATGGAGCATTGAGCCTTGAAACCTGTGTCTTTCTGTGGTTCACTTGTTTTTACCGCACCTTGTTGTCTTCGTGCTTTTCGGATGGATTATATCAAGAAGAAGCTGAAGCTGTGGTGAGACAACACTGGCCTAAGGATCTTACAGGGTTTTGTCACATGTCTTTTCTTTCTCCTGCCGCCCATTAGGACAGCCCTCTGGCTTCAGCGTCAAATGCATGACCTCCCGGATTATAAAAAAATAGTTGTATGTAATTAAATGCTTGTCTGAAGTTGAAAGAATTGGTGTCATCTTATGCAGAGAAGAAAATACTGAAAGGAGATGTGAGAGCCTTGAATCATGTGAGTGGGAAAAACACAAGTGGAAAAGAAGTAAACTTTTCACTTTCTCAACAGTATTTAGAACAAGAAACCACAGGCTTAAAATGCAGCAAGGGAGAGTTAGGTCAGAATGGTTTTTTTCTTTTTTTGCTAGCAAAGCACCAAAATAGATTTCTGGGAGAGGATCTCCAGCACTGAGGGTTTCCAAGGGCAGATGAGGCAACCATCTGTGAGGCACCCTCGTCCTGCTGGGGGCCAGGGGAACGTGCTACTTGACCTCCAAGGACTGTTGCAGCCCAGTTTTCTGTGACTCCTCGCCGGCAAATAAAACGAAACTTTATTCTCATCATAGGTCTGTTTGGCTATCCAGACAAATTTTTCGTCATAGCAGAGGTCTGGTATCCATTGGCTCATGAAAGAAGTGCTACAAACTGCCAAGGAGTCTGGCTGCTAGTGGCATTGTCTGAACTGTCATGGCTTTTCATCGTAGGGCCTCCTGCTGATGGTGAGGGACTGTGTCCCTTGATTTTGCTGGTAAGCTCCTCGTGTAACCAGGTGATGACAGAGAACTGCTGAGAGATCTTGTTCCCAAAGGGAGAGGTTGGACTGCAATAACTGCACTTGCATCACCTTCCCTGTGCTGGACAACCACTGCTTGCTCCTCTGATCCTTGGAGGTGTTCATAACTGCCTCCATGGGACATTTGAGGAGCCGAGAGAGGATAGGCGTTTTCAGAGCCATGCCTGAATGGATACACGGGCCCATCTGGTGTAAGAGGCAGCGCAGTCGGAGGGAGAGAGAGCTGCGAGAGCCACAGAGTCATCCAACTAGCATGTTGTTGCCTTAGGCAGAAGAATGTATAGTACCTCCTTCAGGCTTGACTATCCTATAGGTGCCAGGGGAGATAAAACAGCCATCCTTTGTTCCTCCTCAGAAATGTGGCTGTTGCCTTCCAGTACAAGGGCAGGGAAGTAACTTGTCAGGGAGAAGGAGGTCTCTGCCTCCTCCGGAGCTCAGTCACTTTGCTTGAACTCTGGCGGTGGACACAGCTCTGGGAGTATCACTTGCTTTCACCTTAGCTTTCTGCAGTTTGTTTTAGGGCTTTCACTATTTAAAGCTGCATTTGGTAAACATTTCATGGTTTGTTTGGTAACATGCGCTATATCCCTGTACTGAATGAATAAAGACAAGAGTGGGTGGAGGGGATCTTGGCTCATGCCTGTACTGGTACTTCACTGTCTGTGTCTCACTTTGCTACAAAGGGGACAAGAAAAACATTTTGGTCCCAGAGCTGTGGAAACACGGATGCTGAAGGTTTCACACTGATCCCTGGGAGGTACCGGCGGAGTGTCGGCAGCCTGTGGGCTCGGGTCAGCGTGGGTGAGCGCAGCCGCTGTGCCCGCTTGCCTGCTGCTGCAGCTTTACTGGTGCCCTCTCCAGAGCAAGCAGCTGAGCTGGGACCTCTCTGCGGTTATGGGACCGCTGGTCCTTCCTGGGAGAGAGGGATGGTTACTGGGACCTGAGGAGGAACACAGGAATGCTTTGCAGATGCTCCTTCCCCATGGCTGAGGCTTGGTGAGCTTCTGTCATGCCTTTGAGAGACTGTCCCGGGCTTCCCACCAGCTGCTGCCCTGGGCCCTCCCCTGCCTGGGGCTGGTGCTGGTGCTAGTGGGGTGGCACTTAGCTCCTTGCAGAGGAGCACTGGTGTGTGCGTGGGGTGGCAGCAGGGTGGATCTGGCCCAGCACAGAGGAGTGCTTGCTCTGCCGGCAAGGAACTGCAGCACAAAGCTAAGTCATGCCCAGGACAGCAATGGGAGGCGAGAAGCTTTTCTACTGTTGGTCGCAAACTGGGCCCAAACCTGCCCTCAAGACTGGGCTTGAGACCACCCTGTGAACCGTGGAAACCTCTGTTGTCTCAGCTTAAGGCATGTGGGGGCTGAGCACACCCGAAAGCTGCGCTGGTCTCCCCTTCCTGGGGAGGGGGCTGCCAGCGGGCACCCTGAGCACAGGGCAAGCCAGAGGCCACAACAGTGGGCATGAGCGATGTGTGGAGGTGCGTGTTTTGATACTGCCCTCCACCTGGCTGATGTAACCACGGGCTGAGAGACGCACTCTCAGCCCCAGCCAGCTCACTAAGGTCCCCTCTGGGTTACTCAACTCTCTTCAGCTAAATGTTTCTCTCTTACATACTAACAGGCTCAAAGCTCAAAGCTTTCTTGACAGTCACTGTTGTTTTTGCGATGTCTGATGTTTGTTCATGATGTGTTGCAACAGGAGGTACTTGGACAGTCCTAAGTTCTATTTGGTGCCTGCTTGAAAAGTCAGCAATTTTTGTGAATGTGTGTCATGGAGCATTCAAATCTCGGGTTTTTGTGCTGTAGAGGATGTTTCGGTTCTGGAAAATGAGCTGACTGCGAGACCTAAGAAATAGCAGGAAGTGCTTGGCTCTGGTGATACTTGCTGCAGCCTTTCTAGGTTCTTCTTTCATAGACACATCTACCAGTGAGTCACACAAAATGAAGTGTTTTTCCCCATTCTTCTTGAGGGGGATGAGGTGAGAGGGCTGATGTGCTGGGTTGTGCTCTCTAAGGGCACTGCCTTGTCCTCCTCAATTGGAGGGATGCAGTTTATGCTGCCCTGGTGTCAGCAGGGTTCAGTTTTGCTTGGTGATGTGCTGCAGAGCCAGCGCTGCAGGAGTGGGAGGAAAGTGCAGCTCTGTGATCAAGGCAGGTCTGTAGCCGTGCTGTGGTCCTGCAGCGCTTGCCAGTTGTGCAGGCCGAGTAGGCACCCGAAAGAACAATGATTGGTTGTAGAGGAGATCCAACTCTTCTATTCCTGGCTTAATCTGCTTGACGTCAGTAGCCCTTGGTGCCCAGACTTGGCCTTTCTAGTAAAGTAGACGAGACCTGCTTGTGTCTCAGCCAGGCATTACCCAGTCCAGACGGAGTCTCTCTTGCTTCCGGCACAGGCAGTGCTGGAGCCAGCTAGATAATTTCATTTCTAAAATAAAACTTTCGGACTGTAAAAGGTCAGGTAGGAGACTATGGCTCGTTCAAATGTCTTTCTTGGGATCTTTGCCAAAATGAAGCTATGGGGAAGAGATACAGATTTTGTCCTTATTCTGCAACAAATCTTCAGGCTCTGATGTGGAGATAAGCCCCAGCTGGGATTGTGTTGCACATCAACTCCCTTCTCCATTCTGACAGACAGGGCATCATCTCCTCAGCCATGCTGAATCCTTGCAAAAGGCTTAAGAAAAGCTGGGTTTGTCTTTCAAACTTTAGTCCTCCATGGGGTGTGCTATGGGCAACGGGACGGAACAGAGCTCAGCTAGATTGGCAAGGTGCTCCACCAATGCTCCTTGCAGGTGCCAGCCATGCAGTGAGTGGGCTGACATGGCTGTCACCTTCTGATCCCCAAACTGGCTGATGGTCCCCCTGGGCCCAGAGGGACCCAGGGGCTTGTTCATGCACTGCGAGTGATAATGTAAGAGCTCTCACCTCAGCCTTTTGGATAAGATCAGTTTCTGGTAGCTACCAAGCTTGTGAAATCACCCTGCTGGGTTATCCTATCTCGTGCTGTGGGAAGAAAGATAAGGAGAGCACAAAAGGAGGCCCTGTGCCAATAAAGTGGCCTTCTGGCCTCCTCTCCCAACCCTCATCTCAGAAGAGGGATGCCAAATCCAGCCTTCTCCTCACCCTCTCTCCCAGCAACGAGCTCCTTCCCTCCCTGCAGGTGGGAGTTGATGAAAGCATCTTTTCCCACCCTAGCAGTCGGGCTGCTGCCTTGAGCCATGGATCAGCAGAGGCCATGGGAGCTCTTCCCTCTCTCAGAGGTGCAGCTTCAGCCTTTACCCTTGCAGAGGCTGCCAGAGCCGCTGCTCGAGGGGCCTCTGATGCTCACCCCAAACTGAAATTTCTCTCTGCTCTGCTGCTGGAGAGGGGGAGAGCAGGTCTGCAGGCAGACGGTGGAGTCACTAGAAGGAAGGAAGCCACCCCTGCCATGTCTGTCCTGAAAGACCAGAAGGGACTCAACACCCTGACTGCCTCCCAGCTCCCCTTTGGAGGGGAGGATGGCAGTGAAAGTAAGAAACTGAGCAAAATTTTTCACCCTTTGTGCATTCTCCTGGCAGGGCAAAGGCAACCAACCTCCAGCCGGTTGAGGATGCGAACATACAGCCCCCTCACCAGAATTCTTCCTTCTTGGCAAGGGGGGGGGTTCTCTCTCCCCAAGAACAGGAGCCTTCCCAAAGCCCACAGCAGAGCAGCATGGCATGGCTGCTGCTCCCCTTGACCTTCTGCTGGGAGTGGGAAGGTGCAAAGGGGAGCTGTGTGGAGCAAGCGTGCCAGGAGCTACCTCACGTCAGGATCAGTACAGGCATCTCCCAGCTACTGCCCAGAGCTTCCTAGCTAGGATATGTGGCAGAGGGGGAGGGCAAGGACCAGCTGAACTGGCCCAGGGAACAAGCCAGGCTCTGTGTGTGTAGCGTGCTGGACAACAGGACAGGTAGAGATGGATGGGCAGGCACAGAAATGGCTGCTTGAAAATATGAGCTGGATGACCGGGAAGCAAGATTTGAGTCACGTAACTTTCTCGCATTCACAGTCCTGGGATGGGGCTTCTCTTTCCATGCAGAGCTCTCATCTGAACTGCGATTTACCCATTGGGCAGCGGGCATGCCTTGCTGGGCCTCCTGCTTCCCCCTCCCTTTTTAATCCCAGGACCAGCTGCCTTCTTCTCACCTCCTGTGACGCTTCCCCAAGCAGCACTGCTGCGGCGTTACTTTCTATTCTAGCTTTCCTTTCCTACAAAACACCCACTCTGGGCAGTTTATTTTTCCTCTTTGAATGACACCTCCGTACTCTACCTATGCACGCAGCAGCCTGAGGCAGCTTGCCTGACGAGAGGGAGGACAGGGGACTTCCAAGGTGCGCCCGTGGCTTCGGAGCACGGTTCCTCTTCGTCATGCCTGCCCTGGGAAGCCCCGCTCCGGGTCGCTTTGCTGCGATCAGCCTTCGCCATTGCCATCGGGAGTGATCCCTGGCTCCGAAAGGATCGAAGAGGGGTCTTTGCTGTCTCCTGCCATGCGAGGTGCGCAGCTGACACTGACTCCCCCTTTTCGGAGTCTTGCTGGGCATGCAGTGAGCCCTGTCCGCCCAGAGCCCGTGGTGCCGGCAGGCCCTGCTCTCTGTCCCTCGGCACCATAAGCTGTTGGTTCGACGGAGGCACACGCGGAGGGAAGGAGAGGGCACAAGGCGAGGGCAGACAGATGGCTGAGGCGGCGTTCGATTCTGCCCACCTGGCTGTCGGCAGCACCAACCTCAATACCGAGCTGCTGCCTCGCATGCCTTTGTTTTGGGTGATATTGTTCGACAGTTTCTGCCTTCGGTGCCTCTGAAATGTAGTTTTTGAGATAACAGGAAGAGATAACCCCACAACAGAGACGCTACCCGCATAATAGTGCTCGTCGGTTGCATTTCCCATGTGCTCTCTCTGCCTACATACCAACAGCAGGCAAGAATTTCAGGTTGCTGCCTGCCCTCCCACACCAAGACCCGCTTTTATTTCCAGCCCTTCTGGGTGGCGTGGGGCAGGTGAAAGGCAGGGGTTGCAAGTAGAGGTGTGCGTGGCACAGGCACTGCTGACAACTGGAGGGGAACAGCTCTGAAAAAACGTCCGCAGGCATCCCAAAAACCACGTTTCTATGCTTACTGCTCCGTGGCTGAAATGGGGACAGGTGGTAAGGCCGGTGTATTAGGACAATTGGCCCTTGAAGAGCCTGACACTGAAAGGTAATGCCTGCTGGGACAGCCTGGGACCGCTGCTGGTAGCAGCTGGAGTCAGACAAACCCCTGTCCCTCTGCGGAAGGCAAGGTGAGGTTTCCCGTGAAGAATGGGAACAAAATAAAGCGGTGCTTGTTTGCCAACAAGTTCCTACGTAAGGGTGCCATGGTCTCCATCTTTTCTTCCACAAAATATGCATGCACCTCACTTGCTTCCGCGATGGGATCTTTCCAAAGCCTGCTCCAGTCACTTCACCATTTGGCTGGGTGCCCCATAGCCGCCTGTGTTTACTGGCAGGTACACTGGAGGGTGCTGCTGGGCAGAAGCTCACCAAGCTCCCTGTGCCCTGGAAAGGAGCTCTGTGCCAGAGGCCAAGGGGGCTGGGGGCTTGCCCTGCTCTGCTCTTACTCCCAACCTCTCATCTTGCGCTGACAGCGTGTCCTGTCCCTTGGTGGCTCTCCCTGCCCTGAGCACTAGGCAGACGGCAAACCTGGGAGAGCAAGGGCGGTCTGTAGGCTTGGGATGCAGCTGTGACGATCCTGTTCATATTCCTGCTGGGAATGGGGTCCTGATTTCTCCTTTTGTCTGAGAAGCGAGTACTTGTGGGTATCAGTTCACGTTGGCATCCCTGTGTTATTCCATTTCTACTTTCCTGGAGGTTTTACAGCTGTTAGACGCACCACCTGAGGGAGCTGTGTCTCCGAGAATGGCTGTGTGACTCTGGGCTGTACGAGTGGCTGTACAGCCAAAAGGCCTTACCACACAAGAGCTATTGCAAGGCCGGCGTCCTGCAGGCACACCGGTCAGTAGTAGCCAGAACTTCAATTTTAGTTGGCTTCAGTGTGATTTGAGTAGCCAGGGCCAGCTGAGTGAATGGCAGAATGAAGATGTGATTCCTGTTGCAGGGGAAGTGCCTGCATCTCAAACCCAGAACTCAAGCAGCAAAACCTCCGACACCCTTTTCCTGAGCTTGCAATTTCTATAGACTCTATTTTTCTTTCAGACATCCAAAAAAAGACAAGCTTAGCCAAAAGCTAGCCACTGCAAAAGAGGAACTGAGTAACATGTTTTTTTAAAAAGGCACTGACAGGAAGGAGACATGTCTGCACATCCAGTGACTTGTAGGAGCCTTTAGGTCCTGTAGTCAAAATTAAATACTGAGTGTTGGAGGATTTGTCAGGAATCCAAGGACTTCCAAAGGAAAGTCTGTTAAATAAGGAAAAAAGAGTGGAAATAAATGGTGTCCTCACGCTCTTTGTCAGACATCTCACCTTGCCTAGAAATTCGGGCCACACACGGGCTGCCTAGTCTCACACTGCTGAGAACAGCAAATATGTCCCTGGCTATTGGTGCCAAATATGCTCTCTTATCAGGCTTGTTCTCATCCATTCCGCCACTCTTTCTTGGCATGCCTGTACCACGTGGATGTCTTGCCCGGGGTATGTTCTAGGGAGAAGAGGCTGGATATGTACGTCTCTGAATATCAGATCTTACCTGCTGTAGACTTCTCTGTTGATGTTGGGAAACATCACATTAGGAAAATTGGGTTGGCTTTAGGAAAGCCACCACACTGCAGCTCTGAAGAGATGCACAGATGGTGCCAGGGTTAGAGGGGATATCGACAAGCGAGGAGAGGTATTTCAAGATGGCAACTGTAGAAGAAGTAACTGTGAATCTCCTTTCTCTCAAAGCATCTGTGCTAGAGAAGAACATCTGTGAGAGAGCACCTGAGGCAAACATAGGCATGATGTCTAGTAGAGATGAAAAACTGCACCACTACAAGTGGCCACCAAAGCAGCTGTCTCAACTGACTCAACATGTGTACACACATGTTAAGCAGTGAAAACTGTCAGTTCTCTCCCTCTCGTGAAGTTTTGAAGGACACGTGCTTCTGAAGCCCAAATAAGAAATAGTACAGAAGCATGGTTTACAGGCCTAGGCTGATCAGAAGGGAAAAAAAAGATCTGCTTCTCCAAGGTATAAAAAGAAGACGCTGCATCCTTTTGAAAAAAACTGCTGTAGGAAGGTGAGCTGAAAGAAATGAGCCAGATGATACTTGTCTGTGGGACAGGTGAGGCTTAGCCCAGCACTACAGACTGCACTGCAGGCACCGACCCTCTGCGGGCTGAGCCCGGGGACAGGCATGGCTTCCTGGGCCTGGCACACTTGGCTCGCCTCTCACATGGGACCTGGCTGCTCTGCACCTTCTGCCAGCTGGAAGCATCATGCAGGTGTGTGAAGAGCAAGCGGGTGGTCTCATGGCGCCATCGCATCTTGGAAACAGAAACTTGTCTGCAAATGGTGTGGCTCTCGACCAGGAACGCAGTCCATGGATCCCTGCCCTGGGTCTCCTGGCAGCTTTGGCAAGCTGGATTCCTAGCTGCCACCACTTCAGGGTCAGCCATTAGTCAGGTACAACCCCGCGTGGACCAGGATGGATGCTCTACCAAAACATGCCACTGAAGTTGTTCCCTGGGGGGACTTCTGTGCGCGAAGCATGGGAATTTTGTGCTATGCCTATTTTATACCCAGAGCTGGCCTGGTCCAGTGGTCCTGGGCTGAAGTCTCTGCCTTGGATGGTGAACAGCTTGCCTGGTGGAGGGGACACAAAGCTGAAACTGTGCTTAAGGGGCAGCTAGCCCATTGCTGCTGAGGGAACTGAAGCCTGCCTGATCTCACTGGAGGAGAAGGGGAATTTGTGGGCTGGCTGTACAACGATGACAACTGTCTAGGGATGCTTTATTTAAGCGCAGCCCCCGTTAGCCAGCTTCTGGTGCACACCTCTAGTCAGGGGAGGCAGTTTACAGCACAGAACTACCCAGCAGCTCCTGCGTGAAGACCTGTCCTGCAGGATTTGGCCCAAGTGCTCCGTTCAGCTGGGCCATCCGCTGCCTCCAGGGACAAGAACTGGAGGCAGCAGGAGCCCTGCCTGCAGCAGGTGCTGGTGTCAGCGTAGGGTGCACAAGAACATGTTGGTGCTGTCATCTAGTGGGACAACAAGAGTACGGCCCGGACACAGCTCTGTGCCCTTTTCCCCACGCCTTTTACTCCTTCCTTGTTCTAATTTACATCCTGATTGATAAGCCTGGGAGCGTTTTGGGGCTGTAAGTCTTTCCCCAAGAAGAGTGGAAAAGCTGTTACTGTTAGAGGCTGCGTACACAGTTTTTATCAGGCTTGCATATCACAGGCCAGGCTTAAAGGGAGCTCATCCAAACGCATGAACTCGGATGGGCCCTCACATACCTACCCCTAGCAGAGTGGTATTTTGTGCCTGTAAAAAAGATCAGCCCAATGTACAAACAGAATAATGGTTAATCGCCCATCTAATTTAGATCTTGTTTTGCACCCAAGGAAATGGTCAAGGATGGAGACTTCATTTAAACACTTGATTTCTGTGATCTGTATTCAAAACACGACACCAGTCACTAATTTTGTCTGTGATCTCTGCTACAATCAGGTTCAAGTTTTGGTTCCTCTTGCAGCTGCTCAGACTTGCTCTGCCACTTACACAACACGTGGCAAACCTCCCCGTCTGCTGCCCTGATTTTTCCCAGAGGGTGCGTGGAGCTGACTTGTCTTCCGGAAGACAAAAACCAATGTCAGAGACTCAGCGTTTGGGATGTGTTCAAGGCTGTGTGGCAACGGAAGGGCAGAGGTGGGAGCAGGGCCTTGCAGCTCATCTTACATCTTTCTCGGCCTCTAATGGCTTCGTCCTGTAAGTGCCTCCTTGTTCCTCACACAGCAGAGGGAGTGCTGGAAAATCCGATGCTGCTAATTCTGGTGGAGGAACTGGGATGCAAACCACCGCCCAGGCAGGGGGCAACAGGGAACCGAAAGCAGTCTCCCATGTGAGAAGCACTGGCGTGTTTTCTGTTTTAAAAGATGCAGGGATGTTTTAACCGAATTGTAAATAGAACCACAGAACAGGCCAGGTTGGAAGTGACCTCAGAGATCATCTGGTCCAACCTTTTGTGGGAAAGGGAGCCTACATGACATTATCTGGCACCCTGTCCTGTTGCTTCTTGAAAATCTCCAGTGATGGGGACTCCGTCATGTCCCTGGGGATGTTGTGCCAGGGGCTGATTATTCTAGTTGTAAAAAATTTCCTCCTTACATCAAGATGAAACCTCTCCCAGTGCAATTTGTACCCATTGCCCCTTGTCCTCTCCCTGTGGCTCCTTGTGGTTTAGATTGAAAGACTTCATCTTTCTATCTCTGAAGCACTTCTGTTTGTGTGTGATGGAGAGTCATCTTGGCCTGTGTCCCAAATGAAATACAGTTATGAAGGTCTGTGTCTCTGTCGGTCCCCATTCATGGTGTCCTTCTCTACCCTTTCTTCCTACCCTTCTACTCTTTTTCAGGAAGCACATTAACCTGCAAGTTACAGCTGCTAAAGTACACATAGTGTTTGGTTTCTAAAGGACTCCTAGCTCAATTTCTCTTATTCTCTTCTGTTGTGTTACACACTCCTTGCCCCCTAGTTAACTATTCCAGCTCTTGGTGTCAGCTATGGTGGCTGCAGAAGCTCAGCGGTGCAAGCTGATGCTGAGTAGAGGAAGGTCCTGGCGGGATTCCCTTTCTGCACACGGGGATGATATGGGGTGTCAGGAGAAACAAAAAAAAGCGCCCCAAACACATTTGCTCATCGAAGACTAGTTTTGGTAAGAAGCTGCCAAAACGTGACGGCGTTGTGCCAACGAGGGCAGCTGGGACCAAGCCGGGAACATCATGTCGGGGCCCTGAGGGCAGCACCAGCCCAACCTCCCCTCACCCTGCCCAGGACCCCATTTCAGACCCCCCTCCCCGCCCCCAGGGAGGTTCGAGGTGCCCGGGGCTGGGGTTGCCCCGGTGCCCCCCTGCCTGGCCGCCCCGGGGGAGCCCGGCTGGCTCGGGGTGCAGCGGTCCCTGATGGGACGAGACACCCCAGCAAGGCCAGGAGAGGGCCAGAAAACGGGTCTGTGCACGGCTGTTGCTGCTGGTGGGCTCTTCCCTCTCCTATCTCCCGCCCTTCCTTCACATAAACCCTGAAAAAAGCCATTTTCATCTTCCTGGGAATCTGCTGCTCTGTGGCACGAAAGGGGAGCACGGGGCCCTGCTCGGTGTTGGGGCAGCAGCTGCAACCCGCCACGGCTGCCCCAAATTCTCTCCCTCCCTCCACACACATGCCCAGGCACAGACAGATCTGATTTGGTTTTTTCCCTCCCCTTAAAAGCTCCCTGAAACACGCAGGTTCCAGTAAAACAGCACCTTGTGTTCAAACCGCAGCGGGGCTTGGAGGAAGGGGAAAACCACCCCACCTCGGGGAGCAAGAATGTCGAGCTGAACGCAGTGCCGGCCTTGGCTGTCTTCTTGAGACGTCACCACATGCTGGCCCTCTTTGTGCTGATACTGGTTGAAGGCTGCTTCTTGAAAAGCCTGGTTTTCCGAAGGCTGAAAGCGCTGAGCCGGAGCTCTTGCATATCAGACTGCAAATCAAAGGTGCCAGGCCTGAGAAACATAGAGAGCTCAGCTGTGCTGAGGGGTGGCCAGGTGCAACACCAATATCAGCCAGGTTATAAAGCTCCTGGGACTTGTTCAAAGTGAATTTTGATGCATGCGGTCACAGCACAGCACCCCTGCCACGCTTCCCTTCTGGGAGCTTTAGCGTCCCATGGTCCTTCCCTCTCTCACGTGCGCAGAGATGCACTCTTTTCACCCCCAACCCCCAAACTTGCACTGTTTCCTCCTCACTTCTCACAGATGCTTGCAGATTCATGCATGGAATCTCTGCCAGCAAATGCTTTTTACATGCTCTGCTGTGTGGCTCTGCTGCACACGCTTATGCCCTAATTGCATGGCTTCCCTGCTGCTCCCTTCCTCAGGTGAGCGCCTTGCCCTCAGTCAACGCGTGCACACAATAAACATTTCATGCTCTATAGCTGTGCCCACGTAACCCACACATAACTCACACTTACGTGTACGTCTCCACTTTTTAAGCACAGAGACATCGACTGCTCTGTAATAAATTCGTACTGCAGACTGTGTATATACCTTCTCCACATAGTCGATGGAACTTCAAGCATAAATATTTTCTTTGCACAAACACACACACACACTCTCTTTCCCTTCTCCAGAATAGACAAGCCTTTATTGTTAGGCTGTCTCTGCTCCTCTGGTCTTTCTTTCCCCCCTTGTTTCTGACTCTGTTTTCCCTAATGCCTGTCTCTCCTGCTTGTTCGGGCTGTCAGCTGAGCTGCGAGGTGCTGCAGATGAGCCGCTTGAAATCATGTTTGTCCGAGGCCTTTTCCTGGGGCGATGTGCGGCTTGTTAAAATGGGCTCCACGTGTGTTGTCTCAGTGAATCCCCCTCACCCCATTTTAAGGGTACAAACCACAGCGTTTTGATGAAACGCTTTCACCAGGTGGGACGCTCTGTGCTGCAAGGACGAGAGACTGGGCTTCTCCTCGGGGAGCTGCGGTATGTCTTCCACTGCTGCTGCAAGAGCAAAAACCCTGACAACCGCTCTCACAAACACCTTGCTCTTGCCAGGATAGGCTGGGTGGCCGCATCCAGCCTGCCCAGGCTCGCCTGCGCACCCTGGCCCTGGGCGACGTGCTGCCACAGAATCACAGAATCATAGAATGTTAGGGGTTGGAAGGGACCTCTGTGGGTCATCTAGTCCAACCCCCCTGCCAAAGCAGGGTCACCTATAGCAGGCTGCACAGGACCTTGTCCAGGTGGGTCT
>Ga0065711_1038796_pt1 | contig 18410 bp, 14 predicted proteins | sample Hoacrofraction12_FD_59098 | JGI IMG/M metagenome (GOLD analysis project Ga0065711, IMG submission 59098) | Hoatzin crop microbial communities from Cojedes, Venezuela - Epithelial fraction 12 v2 (version 2) | ecosystem: Host-associated > Birds > Digestive system > Esophagus > Crop | place...
GATGTTTGGATTGACTGACAGTGAAATTAATTTTATTGAAGCCAATGTGACGCCATGGTTATAGAAGCAATAGCGCGTTGCAAAGAAAAATGGCAACTTATGATTTAGGTTGCCCTGTTAGGCTTGGTCAGATTTCATTGCGCCGCCTAATTTCGTGGATGCAGGTTGCCTTGGGTGTCAATTTTGTATTTTTTTCCATCTATGCCCACTTCAGCATAACCATCAACGAATGGGCTTATAGAAGAGAACCATTGGTCAGTGTGTTCCCAATCTCCATATAACAGTTTGCCGCTCCTGTCAATGAAGTTAGCTCTTCCGTTTAGCACTATAGGGGCATACTCCCCATCGAAAGACACAAAATCATCAAACCATTTTTTGCATAGGAATTTGCCATGCTCATCAATGACGTTGTATTTTCCATGTATTCCCACAAAAGCATACCCTTCATCAGGGTCGAAGTCATCTATTCTGTCAAGCCATTGGTCATAAAGAAGATTGCCTTTGGTTTTATGTCTCCCAAAGTCCTCGCCACTTTCGTCAATGAGATTGTATTTTCCGTATTTTTTCACACGTGTAAGATAGTCGCTGAACCAATCCACATCATCAAAAATGTCATACAAGTCAGTCCAATTTGCAAGCAGTTGTTTTACTTCTTCGGTGGTTGGCAGATGGTTTATTGAAAATTCTGCTTCGACATTTGTTCTATACCAAGACACAGCGCTATCAGGCATTCCGTCAATTGTAACTGTAGGGTAGTATCCATCCACTCTGAAATTTTCCCCATCCGTAAACTCATCGTTTGCAAAACTGAACTGATATTTCCGCTTGTTTTTCTTGTCGATGTTGATGTATATCGGTCCCTTGCCTATGTATTCCTTGTATTTAGAATCATTTTTTGGTGTTGCCGTGCACCATTGCCCGTCCTCATATCCGAGTTCGGGGTGTGCGCCGTTTCCTGTTCCGATGTGCGCCCAATAACAAGAGGATTCATGAGATGTCGGACTGATTATCATCCACCCGTCCTGGTCGAACACGATGTCCCTGTTGAAACGCTCCTCCTTGTTCTCGGATTTTGAGTTGTCCGCCCCGGAAAGCAGTTCGCCGAGTTGCTTGTCATCCTTTGCGAGTTCATCGAGCTTCTTCCCGCCGAAGTTGTTCGGGTTGAACGCGCGGAGCATCTTCTCAACGCCGTCAAGCCTTGACATAACGGAAGGGTCATTACGGTACACGCCGAGCAGCCATCTCGTGTTGCTGCCCTCAAGCCCCTTGCGCTTTTGGCTGTCGCTCTGCGAAGCCGCCACAAGCCTGTCAAAGTCCTCATCGGGGATGTCCTGGTTGTAGCCCTTCAGGTCGCTGACCTTCATCTCATTCAGCACCCTTTTCAGCTGCCCATCATTTAGGCATCCGAGCGTCACCATCCAATCATATATGTTCCTGTTGCTGTGTCTCATTGTAAGTGCGGTTTTTACAGTATATAAATAGTGAGTGGCAGGAATAGGGGTAGGTGTTTATGATTTAGGTTGCCCAATTAGGTATGTTCAGATTGTATATAATTGCCATATAATTACCTAACTTAATATGCGGGAAACGTTTTTTGGCTTGTCGTTGCATCATCGTCAATCTCGGAAATCCTGCCTTTTGCGTCGATTTTATACCAATCAGACGAAAATTGCACATTATGAGTATGTAAATCACAATTAACAAGCCCAAATCCGTTTTCAAACGGCTTTGCCTCATTGAACCATTGGTTTGGAGAAAGCAAATTGCCATTTTCGTCTATGTAATTGCACCAAAAAGAATGATAAACGACTGCATAACCGTTTATAAATGGACCTGTGCCCTTAAACCATATATTCGGAGAAAGCAAATTGCCATCTTCGTCTATAAAATTCTCTTTTCCGCGCCAATCAACAGCGTAAATCCCATTAGTCTCACGGTAAATGTGGTTGCCAAAAAGGTCATATGGGTCTTCACCCTCTCTCATTCGCTGAATGAGTTTGTCAAAATATTCTAAAGACTTTTGATTTTCTTTTTTCCATTTTTCTGTGCTTTCAACACACCATTGATAGACTTTGTCGGAAAACTGTTGTTCTTCCAATGCTTTTTGCAGTTCAGTTTGGTGAAAATTACCTGACCGGCTAATCGTGTCTATCACTTCATTCACAATTCCCTGCGTCGTGCGCCTTCTCGTATTGTTCAAGACATCAAAAATTGCACATCTCAATTGGCTCTCGGAGAGCATGCCTATGATTGCCCCTTCTACTGCCCTCCTTAGCTGCGACTCGCTCATTCTAATAATTCTTCTCATATTTTATATACATTTTTTACTTATAATTATAAGTAGCAAGAATCAAGAAATGTTATTCAGTAAAATAGGCTTCGGTCAGATTGTATAGGGATGCCTTTGGAAAAGGAACGCCTTCGTTTTGGGAAACGAAGGCGTTTGTTTTTGGCCCGTCAGAGGGAGCGGAGGGTTTTGGCGGGAGATTGGATGGCCATGAGGTGGGTGGCGAGGAGAACTACGAGGAGGGCGATGAAGGCCATGGCGAGATTGACGAGCAGGTAGCTGGGCAGGTGGATGGCCACTGGCACGCGGTCGATGTAATAGGTTTGGGCATCGAGGCGGATGGGCTTGAGCCAACGCTGGATGGCATAGAGCAGGAGGGCAATGGCGTTGCCGATGAGCAGGGCTTTGCCAATGATGCGCAGGGCCATGCGCTGGAAGATGACGCGCACTTGCCTATGGCTTGCGCCGAGTGCCTGGAGCGTGGCGGCGGTGGAGATTTTCTCCAGCATAATCATGAGTATGCCGCTGATGGTGGTGAAGGCGCTGATGATGGTCATGAGCAGCAGGATGAGCCAGACGTTGGAGTCGAGCAATTCGAGCCACGAGAAGATGTGTGGCGTGAGTTGCTGTGCCGAGAAGAGTCCGCGGAAGGCGCCAAGGGAGTCGGGTTGGGTGTTGACAACGGGCGCGAGGGTGTTGAGGATGGGGTCGGTTTGATCGGTCTGGCGGAGTTGTATTTGCAGAATGGAGTATTGGTTAGGCAGCCAGTTGTTGAGGCGCTGCACGGTGCGTAGGTTGGTGAAGCAGACGTTGTTGTCGTACTCGCTCAGGTGCGTGGCGTAGCGTGCTGCAATGGCAAAGCGGCGTGCCTTGATTTTGTTACCGTTGATGAAGTAGGCAAAGATGGTGTCCCCCACCCCAACGTTGAGTTGGCGCGCCATGGCGTCGGAGATGATGAGGCGCGGCGCAGCGGTGTCGGCTGCGGTCCATTGCCCTTCGGTGATGGGCAGGATTTGCTGCGGATTGTCCATGCCGCGCAGCTGCATTCCCGTGAAGTCGGTCTCGGTCTTGAGCATGCCCTGCTTGGCAGCGATGGGCGTCACGGTGCGTATGACAGGCTGGCTGGCAAGCAGGCTACGGAGGGAGTCGTCGAGCGTGACAGGCGCTGCCGTACCGTCGCTGCCGAGCGTGCGCGAAAGCACCTGCAGGTGCCCGCCAAGCGTGAATACTTTGTCGGTGATTTCCCGTTTGAAACCCGTAGCAACGAAGACGCTGAGGAGCATGACAACGAGCGCCACCGACATGCCGATGGTGGCAAGCAGGCTGCCGCTTTTGTTCTTGGCCGAACCGGCGTAGATGCGTTGGGCTATCCAGGAAAGCATGGGTTCTTAATTACGAATTACGAGTTACGAATGTTTCGCTGGCGCGAAATGCAAAAATTACGGATGATTAATTTTTTAATTCTTCATTAAAACATCGCGAAGCGACATTCGTAATTCCAAATTCGTAATTCGTAATTCCAAATTAAAACTCGTCATTTCTTGTTGTATGCTTCGAGGGCCTTGGCGAGGACGACGAGGGCGCGCTCGAGGTCTTCTTTCTTGAGCACGTAGGCGATGCGGACTTCGTCTTTGCCGCTGCCAGGCGTGGTGTAGAAACCGCTGGCGGGGGCCATCATGACAGTTTGGCCTTCGTACTCGAAGTCGGTGAGGCACCAAGCACAGAACTTCTCGGTGTCGTCCACTGGCAGGCGTGCAACGGTGTAGAAGGCGCCCATGGGGATGGGGCTATAAACGCCAGGGATGCGGTTGAGGCCATCGATGAGGCACTTGCGGCGCTCCACGTATTCGTCGTAGATGTCGCGGCTGTAGTCGTCGTCAACGTCGAGCGATGCTTCGGCAGCGATTTGTCCGATGAGTGGCGGAGAGAGGCGTGCCTGGCAGAATTTCATCACGGCGTCGCGCACCTCCTTGTTCTTGGTAATGAGGGCGCCAATGCGGATGCCGCACTCGGAATAGCGCTTGGAAACGCTGTCGATGAGCACCACGTTCTGCTCAATGCCCTGCAGATGGCAGGCGGAAATGTAGGGGCTGCCGGTGTAGATGAACTCGCGATAGACTTCGTCGCTGAAGAGATAGAGGTCGTACTTCTTGACGAGGTCGCGTATTTGATTCATTTCGCGGCGCGTGTAGAGATAACCCGTGGGGTTGTTGGGGTTGCAAATGAGGATAGCGCGCGTCTTTTCGTTGATGAGTTCCTCAAACTTCTCCACCTTGGGCAGGGAAAAGCCCTCGTCGATGGTCGTGGCGATGGTGCGGATGACTGCTCCGGCGCTGATAGCAAAGGCCATGTAGTTGGCGTAAGCAGGCTCGGGCACAATGATTTCGTCACCGGGATTGAGGCAGGAGAGGAAGGCGAAAAGCACGGCCTCGCTGCCACCGCTGGTGATGATGATGTCGTCGGCCGTTACGTCGATGTTGAACTTCTTGTAGTAGCCCACGAGTTTCTCGCGATAGCTGCGGAAACCCGCGCTGGGACTGTATTCCAGGATTTTGCGGTCGAAGTTCTTGATGGCATCGATGGCCACCTTGGGCGTGGGCAGGTCGGGCTGTCCGATGTTGAGGTGGAAAACGTGTGTTCCGCGCGCTTTGGCAGCCTCAGCCAGGCTGGCAAGTTTGCGGATAGGACTGCTCGGCATCTCAGTGCCGCGAATAGAGATTTTAGGCATTATGTTGATTGCTTTTTATTTCCAAATATTTTGCAAAATTACGCTTTTTTCTTCGAAATAGCGCAAAGTTAGCAGCAAAATCTAAAAAAATGTGGACAAGAACGGGCAAAGTAGAAATCTTTTGCGTATTTTTGCAGCATAGAAAATTCCTTTGCACCTATTATAATTAGAGCAACAGCAACATGAAAATCGGTATTGTTCAGCGCGCTTGCACCGCCAACGTGCAGCAAAACAAGGAGACCTTGGCCCAGGACATTCGCCAAGCGGCACAGCAGGGCGCACAACTCGTCGTGCTGCAGGAACTGCACAACACGCCCTATTTCTGCCAAACGGAGAACGTGGATTGCTTCGACCTGGCAGAACCCATCCCCGGCCCTTCCACCGAGTTCTTCGGAAAGGTGGCGAAGGAATGTGGCGTGGTCATCGTCTGCTCCCTCTTTGAGCGGCGCGCGGCAGGACTTTACCACAACACGGCCGTGGTGCTGGAGGCCGACGGCAGCATCGCCGGTACGTTCCGCAAGATGCACATCCCCGACGACCCCGCCTACTACGAGAAGTTCTATTTCACGCCGGGCGACCTCGGTTTCACGCCCATCCGCACTTCGCTGGGCGTGCTGGGCGTGCAGGTGTGCTGGGACCAGTGGTATCCCGAAGGTGCTCGCCTCATGGCGCTATCAGGAGCAGAATTGCTGATTTACCCCACCGCCATTGGCTACGACGCCCACGACACGGCCGAGGAGCAGGAACGGCAGCGGCAGGCATGGATAACTGTGCAGCGCGGACATGCCGTGGCCAACGGGCTGCCCGTAGTGGCGGTGAACCGCGTGGGACTTGAGCCGCAGCCCGACGGCATCGGCGAAGGCATTCAGTTCTGGGGAAGCAGTTTCGTGGCTGGTCCGCAGGGCGAAATCCTTTTCCAAGCGCCGAAAGACCATCCTTGCGTGCAAGTCGTTGACGTGGACATAAAACGCTCAGAGCAAGTGCGCCGCTGGTGGCCCTTCCTCCGCGACAGACGCATTGAGGCATACGACGGATTGCTCAAGCGGATGATTGACTAAGACCCGGCAAACGATTGTTTCAGTGTAAAGTTCAGATTGCTTAATTTAATAAAGGTGGACGTCTGCGATGACTTGCGCGCCCACCTTTTCGTTGAGGCGCTGCACAAGCGTTTTGCGGGCATAACTGAGTTCGCCGCGCAAGGTGCTTGACGAAATCTTCACGAAAAGCGTTTGGTTGCGGATGAAGAGTTCTTGCGTGTATTTGCTCACCACGGGGCCCACCACTTCGGGCCACGCCTGAATTAGGCGGTGCTGGTTGAGCGGCGTTTCCAAACCTTCCTCGCGGATGAACTGCCTGAGCAATTCGCCAATGGCATGCGTCTCCGTGTGCTTCATGCCTCGTCCTCCTTCACTTCAGTAAACACGCCGCCCTGCACGCTGAACAGGCGGTGTGGTTCGCTGCTGCCATCGAGCAGCGTGCGCATGTTCCTGCCAGAGGTGTCGGTGATGAAGATTTGCCCAAACTGCTTGCTCGCCACCACTTGCAGGATATGCTCCACGCGCTTGGCGTCGAGCTTGTCGAAAATATCGTCGAGCAAGAGCATGGGCAAGTTGCCTTTCTTGCTCTCCTTAAGCAACTGATAGAGAGCCAATTTAAGTGCAATTTGGAAAGTTTTACTTTGACCTTGCGACGCCTCTTTCTTTGCGGCATGTCCGCCAAGCGTAATTTCCAAATCATCGCGATGGATGCCATGCAAGGAGTAACCCATGATGAGGTCCTTCGCCCTGTCGCGCTGAATCACCTCGAGCAGTGGTCCGCGCTGGGCATGGCTCACGTATTCCACGTTGGGCACCTCGCCACTTTGCGAAATCTCCTCGTAGAACTGCTGAAAACCTGGCGTGAGCAACTCGATGAAGTACTGCCTTGCGGCAAAGATGCCCTCGCCCGCCTCTGCCATCACCTCCTCATAAACGCCCAGCAGCGTGAGGTCGGGGGCAGTGCCGTTCGCTTCCTGCTGCCGCAGAAGCACGTTGCGCTGCTGCAGCGCCTTATTATATTTATTAAGGAGAAAAATATAGTTTGCGTCGTACTGCGCGATGCCCGCATCCATGAAGTGGCGCCTGCCCTCGCTTCCGCCGCTGATGAGGTCCTCGTCAAGCGGCGAGATGCTGATGATGGGCAGCAGACCGATGTGTTCGCTCAGGCGTTTGTAGGCCTTGCCGTTGCGCCGCATCACCTTCTTTCCGCCGCGCCTCAGGCTGCATGCCACCTGCTCCACATCACCCGATTCGGCGTCTTCGTAGGCGCCATTGAGCATGAAAAAATCGGCATCGTGGCGGATATTTGCGCCGTCCACCACATTCGTTGCGCTACGCGTGAACGAAAGGAAATAGACCGCATCGAGCAGGTTGGTCTTGCCCTGCCCGTTGAGGCCCACAAAACAATTGAACTTGGGCGAGAGCTCCAAGTCCGCTTCCTCGATGTTTCGGTAGTTTAGTATGGACAAATGACGCAAATACATCGCGATTTCCGTGAAAAACCTTGCAAAAGTACAAAAAAAAGTGCAAAACATAATGAAAATCTCAACAATTCTTGCTAATTTTGCAAGGCAAATGCGATAGTAGCTCAGTTGGTAGAGCATCGGCTTCCCAAGCCGAGGGTCGCGAGTTCGAGTCTCGTCTATCGCTCTCACCCTTTATTTTTTGTGCAAATCACCCAGCGACATTCGTAACTCGTCATTCGTAATTCCTAATTCCAATGCTTTTCATCACCCTCGTCATTGTCGCCACGCTGCTCGCTTGCTACCTTCTCATGACTTGGTCGCCAGTCATCCACCTCAACCGAGCAGCGCTTGCCATGTTCTCTGGCGTGTTCGTCTGGGCCGTATTCACCCTTCACGGAGGCGTTGCTGAACCAGGGAGCCTCATTAGCACATACATTGACAGGGCGTGCCAGGTAATTCTTTTCCTCATTGCCACCAACACCATCATCGAAATCCTGCACAACAACGGCGTGTTCGACTCCCTGCAATGGTGGCTCCGCATGCGCAGCAGCAAGCGATTTTTGTGGATTCTCTCCCTGCTCACATTCATCATTTCGGCAAACGTTGACAACCTCACCACCGTGGTGCTGATGATGAGCATCATGAGCCGCATCGTGGCCAACCACCGCCAGCGCATCGTCTATGCCTGCGCCATCCTTTTGGCGGCAACGCTGGGCGGCGCATTCACCGTCATTGGCGACATGACCAGCCTAATGCTGTGGGTGGGCGACACCGTAACGGCAACGGGCTATGCCAAAGGCCTTTTCCTGCCTTGCATTGCGTCACTGGCCGTATTCAACCTCTCCCTCACCCCCCTGCTCCACGGCAACGTTGAAGTGCATTCCGCCCTGCATCGCTATCGCGGAGACGACTCTCTGTTGCATCCGTGGCAGAAGACCACCATGCTGGCCATTGGCATCATCGGCCTGTGGTTCATCCCGTCGTTCCGCCTCATCACCCACTTCCCCGCGTTTCTCGGAGCGCTCTGCCTGCTTGCACTCGTATGGTTGGTGGAAGGCATTTTCACCTTCAAAGTCAATGGCAACCGCCTTTTCGTTGACCGCAAATACCTCTCCAACACCGAGTTCATCGGCATGCAAATCATCCTCTACTACCTCGGCATCTCGCTGGGCGTAGGGGCACTCACGGAATGCGGCGCACTGCAAGCTGCACACGCATTCCTCACGCAACACCTGCAAAACGTCTATGCCTACGGACTGGTGGTGGGCGCGCTCTCATCCGTCATCGACAACGTTCCCGTCGTCATGATGGGCATGAACATCTTCCCCATAGACCCCGCCACAACCCAGTTCTGCCAAGACGGCACCTACTGGCAGTTGCTCTCCTACTGCAGCGCAATGGGCGGTTGCCTGCTCTACATCTCCACCCTTGCCGGACAGGCCCTGCTCAGCGTGGAGAAAATCCGCCTCACGTGGTACCTCCGCCACATCCTCTGGCGCGTGCTCATCGCTTGGGGCATTGGCCTGCTCATCTTCCGCCTCACCCACTGAAACAACCCGTAATTCGTCATTCAAAATATGTCTCGCATCAATACCATCGGCATCCTCACTTCTGGAGGCGACTCCCCCGGCATGAACGCCGCCATCAGAGCCGTCACGCGAACCGCCATCGCACACAACTTCCAAGTAAAAGCCATCTACCGCGGCTACGAAGGACTCATGAACGGAGAAGTCAAGGCATTCACCACCGAAGACGTCTCCAACATCATTGCACGCGGAGGAACCATCCTGAAGAGCGCGCGCTCAAAGGAATTCATGACGCCCGAAGGCAAGCAGCGCGCCTACGACACCCTCCAGCGCGAAGGCATCGACGCACTCTGCGTCATTGGCGGAAACGGCTCGCTCACGGGCGCCCACCAACTTGCCATGGAGTACGACATTCCCTGCATCGGACTGCCCGGAACCATCGACAACGACCTCTACGGCACCGACCTCACCATCGGCTACGACACCACGCTCAACACCATCATGGAGTGCGTGGACAAAATACGCGACACCGCCAATTCCCACGAGCGCATCTTCTTCGTGGAAGTCATGGGCCGCGACGCAGGATTCCTGGCGCAAAACTCCGCCATCGCTTCTGGCGCAGAGGCCGCCATCATTCCCGAAGACAGCACCGATGCCGACCAGCTGGAGCACTTCATCGGACGCGGCATCAGGAAGTCCAAAAACTCCTCCATCGTCATTGTCTCCGAAAGCCCCAAGTGCGGCGCGCTCTACTATGCCGACCGCGTGAAGAAGGAATACCCGCAATACGACGTCCGCGTCTCCATCCTCGGCCACCTGCAGCGCGGCGGAAGTCCCTCTGCCCGCGACCGCATCCTCGCCACCCGCCTCGGCGCAGCAGTCATCGACGCCATACTCGACGGCCAGCGCAACGTCATGATTGGCATCCGCAACGACAAAGTCGTCTATGTCCCCTTCAAAGACGCCATCCGCTCCGACAAACCCCTCAACCGCAACCTCATCAAGGTCCTCGACCAACTCTCCATTTAATATATACATCACACAACCATCAAGCGGAGGCATCCACTGCCCCCGCTTTTTTCATGCCGCCATCTGTGGTTCAAAACACTGCTTTTGCAACATTTCCGCCTCTTTTTGCAACAAATGTTCCCCTAATTGCCACGGAAAACGCCTAACTTTGCGGCAGTAATCAACGAAAAACAACTGTCTTATATGCGAAAAGTACTCCTCACATGCCTGCTGGTCGCTGCCAGTCTTGCGCTCTCTGCCCAGAAACCTAACGGGAAACCCATCAGCACCGACCTCTTCGGCATCTTCTTCGAAGACCTCAACTACGCCGCCGATGGCGGACTTTATGCCGAAATGGTGCAGAACCGCTCCTTCGAGTACGCCCTCAACGACATGGATGCCAAGGTCAATAAGAACCACCAATGGCACCCATTCACCGCGTGGGACTTTCTCCGCGAAAACGGCATCATGCGCATCTCGCTTGAAACCGCGCAGCCGCTCAACGACAACAACCGCCACTATGTCGCTTGCCAAGTCCTCACTCCTGGATCCACTGGCACTGGCATCCGCAACCGCGGATACGACGGCATGGTGGTCCATTCTGACGAAAACTACGATTTCTCCGCCTTCTTCCGCCTTGCCGAATGCCAAAATATGCGCGTGAAAGTGCGCCTCACCAGCGACAACGCCACATTGGCAGAGACCACCCTCACCGTCAGCGGCAACGCTTGGCAGCAATACACCGCGACGCTCACCCCCACCGCTTCCGCCGACAATGCAGCGCTCGACCTCCTTTTCCTCGACCAAGGCGTCATTTGCGCCGACATGCTCTCGCTCTTTCCGCAGAACACCTTCAAAAACCGCAAGAACGGTCTGCGCAAGGACATTGCCGAGACCATCGCCGCGCTCCACCCGCGCTTCATGCGCTTCCCTGGCGGATGCCTCACCCACGGCGACGGCATACACAATATCTATAATTGGAAGAACACCATCGGTCCCGTGGAGCAGCGCAAGAGCGACTACAACATCTGGAGTTACGGGCAGACCATGGGACTCGGTTACTTCGAATACCTACAGTTCTGCGAAGACATCGGCGCGAAACCGCTGCCCGTGCTTGCCGCTGGAGTCAGTTGCCAAAACTCCGCACGCACACGCGGCACAGGCCAAGAGGCCATTCCCATGGACCAGATGAACGCCTACATCCAAGACATCCTCGACCTCATTGAGTATTGCAACGGCCCTGCCACCTCAACCTGGGGCGCCAAGCGTGCTCAGGCAGGCCACCCCGCGCCATTCAACTTGGAATACATCGGCATAGGCAACGAGGACCATATCACGCCTGCCTTCCAAGAGCGCTTTGCCATGATTTGCAACGCCATTAAGACCAAATATCCCGATATTAAAATCGTGGGAACGGCAGGCCCAGACCCCGCTGGAACCGACTTCGAAAAAGGGTGGCAGGCCGCCAAAGACGACAAAGTGGCACTCGTTGATGAGCACTATTACCGCGCCCCCGAATGGTTTCTCCAGAACCTCCACCGCTACGACAACTATGACCGGCACGCCCCACACGTCTATATCGGCGAATACGCCTCGCGAGGCAACACTCTATGGAACGCCATCTGCGAAGCCGCCTACCTCACGCAAGTCGAGCGCAACGGCGACGTCGTAACCCTTACCTCCTACGCCCCGCTCCTCTGCCGAGAAGGCGTGGCGCAGTGGTTCTGGCGCCCCGACCTCATCTACTTCACCAAAAGCGACGTTTTTCCCACCATCAACTACTACGTGCAGCAACTCTTTGCCACAAACGCTGGAGGCACCTACTACGAAGGCATCGTCGCTGACCTCGAAACCGCCTCATGCGTCAAGGACAGCAAAACGGGCGACATCATTCTCAAACTCGTCAACACCGAAGAAACGGCCAAAACCATTCACGCCGACATCACCACCTTGCTCCGCAAAAAGGTGTACAAGGCCGAAATCACCACCCTGCAAGGCCAACCCAAGGACGAGAACGGACGCTCAGCCCACAACGCCACCGACATCCATCCAGCTACGCACGCCACAACCCTTGCTTCCCGCTTCGAATACTCCCTCCCACCCTACTCCCTCACCGTCATCCGCATCCACAAATAACGCCATTCTGCCATGAAACACCTCCTGCTTACCCTCCTGCTGGCCGCTGCCAACCTAGCCTCGGCGCAAGTCACCATGACCATCGACACCACCCTGCGCAGCCACCACCTCAACCCCTACCAGTACGGTCTCTTCTTCGAGGAAATCAACCATGCTGGTGAGGGCGGACTCTACGCCGAAATGGTGCAGGCACGCTCCTTCGGAGGCAATGAGCGCGAAATGGCGGCGTGGCGCACCATCGGCAACTCCAAGACGCAAATCGTCACCACGGGGCTGCTCAATGCCGCACAGACGCAGGCCATGCAAGTCACTGCCACACAGCCCAATACCGGCATCGCCAACACTGGTTTCTGGGGCATGGCCGTCAACAAAGGCGAGACCTACACCCTCACCTTCTACGCCAAAGGCAACGCCCGCATCACCGCCGCGCTCCGCACAAAATCCGACCTTCAAGAACTTAAAAACTCACAAACTCAAAGCCTTAATAACTCACAACCTCCCCTCGCCTCTGCCCGCGTCTCCGTCAAAGGCAAGTGGGCCAAATACACCCTGCGCCTCACGCCCACTGCCAGCAGCGCCAACGCCTGCCTCACACTCACGCTCGACCGCCCCGCAACCGTCTGCCTCGACGTCGTTTCGCTCTTTCCCGAAACCTTCCGCGGGCGCCCGAACGGACTGCGCAAGGACCTGGCACAGGCGCTCGCTGACCTCCATCCCACGTTCCTCCGCTTCCCGGGCGGCTGCTACGTGGAGGGCGTCAACTCCTACGACGAGGCATTCCAGTGGAAAAAGACCATCGGACCCATTGAGAACCGCCCAGGTCATCACAACCGCAACTGGGGCTACACGTCAACCGACGGTCTCGGATTCGACGAATACCTGCAGTTCTGCGAAGACATTGGCGCCGCCCCCATGTACGTCGTCAACGTCGGTCTCGGCCACGAGTTCCAGATTCCCCTGGAAGACATTGACACCCTCATCCAGTCCACCCTCGACGCCATTGAGTACGCCAATGGTCCCGTCACCACCACTTGGGGAGCATTGCGCGCGAAGCATGGGCACCCCGCACCCTACAACCTGCGGTTCATCGAAATCGGCAACGAGAACTATCAGGCCGACGCGCGCATCCACAGCCAGGACTACGCCGAGCGCTACATCCGTTTCTATCAGGCCATTAAGCGCAAATACCCCGACATCATCACCATCGGCAACGTGGATGCCTGGGGGCACGACAACCCGCTCTGGCTGAACCTGCATCCCGTGGAAATCCTCGACGAGCACTACTACCGCAACCCGTCGTGGATGATTGAGAACTACACGAAGTACGACAACCGCATGCGCAACTTCGTCATCTACAACGGCGAATATGCCGCAAACAGCGAGGGCAAGGGGCTGCCCAACATCCTCTCCGCCATTGCCGAAAGCATCTACATGCTTGGCATGGAGCGCAACTCCGACATCTGCCAGATGGCGTCGTTCGCCCCGCTGCTCATGAACGTGAACGACCCGCGCTGGAAATACGACCTCATCTACCACAACCACCAAGGCTGCTACCTCACGCCCTCCTACTACGTGCAGCAAATGCTCGCCACAAACGTCGGCAAGCAAAACCTCCTGTGGACAGAAACGGGCAACGAAATAACCAACTCAGAAACTCAAAAACTCACCAACTCTGAAACTCAGGAACTGAATAACTCACAAACTCAAAACCTTAATAACTCACAAACTCAGAGACTCATTTACCAATCCATTGCCATCGACGACAACGCGCGGACCATCTACCTCAAACTCGCCAACCCGCATCCCAGCGCCGTGAACCTCAATCTCCAGTGGGCAAACGTGGCACCAACCACCGCAACCCTCATCCAACTCGCATCGCCGCAACCAACCGACACCAATTCCTTCGAACACCCCGACGCAGTATGCCCCACGCGCACCGAACTTTCCGACGTCTCGCACCTCATTCTTCCGCCCTACTCCCTCTCCATCTGCCAAGTGCACTACTAAAATGAGTTAAGTCATTTTCAAAAACCACTGCGGTCGTTTTCAAAAACCACTGCGGTCGTTTTTCAAAACGACTGCAGTCGAAACAAAAAAGCCTCAAAATGAATCCGATTCTACTCCCCGCCAAATGCTTGACTACGCGCCACGTTCCTTCACCATAACCTTCCGCCCCACACACCGCAAATAGGTTTTCATACACGCCAAGCACAAAAAAATACGCAAAGATTTTGCCGTTTCCATAAAAAACCGCTATATTTGCCAAATCAATTACGGAAAACGACTATGACAAAAGACGATTCTTTGCGCTATCTTATTCTTGTTGCAGACCTTATCCTCGTCTGCGCGCTATGCATAGGATGGTTCTTTCTTGCTGCGCACATCACGCCTGTGGAGAAAGACACCTTCCCGCTTTGGACCATTCTGGGCACCATGATGGTTTCCTTCTTCATCAGCCAAACGCTCGTGCCGCCTATTGCCGGACAGCGTTTCTCCACTTCCGAGAAAGTGGTGGCACGATGCATGAAGACCACCATCCTTTTCTTCCTCGTCACCATCGTGTTGTCGGTGCTGATGACGCCGAAGTACCACTTCCCGCGCTTCTTCTTCGTCACTTTCTTCGTGGTATTTTTCATTGCGCTGACCATTGAGCGCATCACCATCAGGAAGGTGCTGATGAAGTTGCGCAACCGCAAGAAGAACCTGCTTTCCACGGTGCTCGTGGGCAACCTGAGCGCGCTGGAGAACCTGTGGGAGGAACTTTCCGCGCCCTATCGCGGTTATGAGATTCACGGCATCTTCACCAACGACCCAGAGGAGGCGAAAGCCAAACTGGCCGACTGGAAGCGCGGCGGTCCGAAGGTGATTGGCAACATTGCCGACATCTATCAGTGGGTGGCTGCCCACGGCGGCATCAACGAGATGTATGTGGCGCTCGACAACTCGCAGGCGGACCAGGTGAACCTGCTCAGCAAGTTCTGCGACAACCACCTCATCCGCTTCTACTATGTGCCTGAAACGCGCGTATTCAACGGCAATTTCATCACTACGCGCATTGGCGAGACGCATCTCTTCGCACGCCGCGACGAGCCCCTGACCAACCCGTTCAATAAACTCATCAAGCGTGGTTTCGACCTGCTCGTTTCCTCTTGCTTCCTCGTGCTCGTCTATCCGTGGATTTACCTCTGGGTGGCCTACCGCATCAAGAAGCAGTCGCCCGGTCCCGTCTATTTCAAGCAGGAGCGTACGGGCATTGACGGCAAGGTATTCAAGTGCTACAAGTTCCGCTCCATGCACGTGAACGACCAAGCGGACAAGATTCAGGCTACGAAGGACGACCCGAGAAAGTTCCCCTTCGGCGACTTCCTGCGCCGCACCAACATTGACGAACTGCCCCAGCTCATCAATGTGTGGAAAGGCGAAATGAGCATCGTAGGTCCGCGTCCGCACATGCTCAAGCACACGAAGGAATATTCCCAAATCATCAACCGATTCATGGTGCGCCACTTCGTGAAACCAGGTCTCACGGGCCTTGCGCAAGTGTCGGGTTACCGCGGCGAAATCCGCCATTTGGAGGACATGGAAGCCCGCGTGAAGAAAGACATCGAATACATTGAGAACTGGTCGCCCTGGCTCGACCTCAAAATCATTTGGAAAACCGCCACCAACATGGCGCACGGCGAAGAAAATGCGTATTAAATTGGTGAGTCCTTAGGCAGTCTATGCCTTATGAACTCACGAACTCACAAACTTAAAAACTCAAAAACTCAAAAACTCCATACTATGAAAACCTTCCCGCCAAGCGAACTCATCATCAATTCAGATGGTTCCATATTCCACCTGCACGTGAAGCCCGAACAACTCGCCGACAAAGTTATTCTCTGCGGCGACCCTGGGCGCGTGACCACCATCGGCAAGTTCCTCACTGACATTGAGTGCGACATCACCAGCCGCGAATTCCACACCATCACGGGTCACTACAACGACAAGCGTATCAGCGTGGTTTCCACCGGCATTGGTTGCGACAACTGCGACATCGTGGTGAACGAACTCGACGCGCTCAAGAACATTGACTTCAAAACGCGCCACGAGAAGAAGAAACTCACGAGCCTCGAAATCGTGAGAATCGGCACCTGCGGCGGCCTGCAGCCCAACACGCCCGTGGGCACATTCATCTGCTCCGAGAAATCCATTGGTTTCGACGGACTGCTCAATTTCTACGGCGGCAAAGACAAAGTGTGCGACAAGAAGTTTGAGCGCGCGTTCATCAAGCACATGCAATGGGGGCGCAAAAAGCCCTGCCTGCCCTATGTCATTGACAATTCCAAGGAACTGCTTGAGCGCATTTACGACCCTTCGAAAGGCATGGTGAAAGGCGTTACCATCGCCTGCGGTGGGTTCTTCGGACCGCAAGGGCGCGAACTGCGCATTCCGCTTGCCGACCCAGAGCAAAACGCTAAGGTTGAGGCATTTGAGTTTGAGGGGCACCGCATCACGAACTTCGAGATGGAGTCGTCCGCCATCGCAGGACTGTCTGCCCTCCTCGGCCACCGCGCCATGACCGTCTGCATGGTCATCGCCAACCGACTGGCAAAGAAGGCCAACGCCGACTACAAGAACCAAATCGAAGACCTCATCCAAATTGTTCTCGACAAAATCTGATGAGCACAGCAACACACAGCGACACAACCATTTGCGCTCCCGCCACAAGCACTGGGGGCGCAATTGCTATCATACGGATTTCTGGTCCTGAAACGCTCGACATCATTCAAGGCATCAGCGGAAAAGACACTTTCAAACCCCGCTATGCCCACTATGTGACCATCCGTGACCAGCAAGGCAACCGCATCGACGATGCCATCGTCACCTACTACCCTGCCCCGCACTCCTACACGGGCGAGCACGCTGCGGAGATTTCCTGCCACGCCAGCGACTACATCGTCACGCAAATTCTGCAGCAACTCACACGCCTCGGGGCAACTCCTGCACAGCCTGGCGAGTTCACTCAGCGCGCATTCCTCAACGGCAAGATGGACCTGGCGCAGGCCGAAGCCGTGGCCGACCTCATTGCCTCGACCAACGCTGCGACCCACCGCATGGCCATGAGCCAGTTGCGCGGCGGCATTTCCTCCGAACTGCACAGCCTCAGCGACCAACTACAAAGACTCACCGCTTTGCTCGAACTTGAACTCGACTTCTCCGAGCATGAGGACCTCGAATTCGCCGACCGCACCGAACTGCTCAACCTCTCCCAAACCATTCTGCAGGCCATCAGCAAACTGGCCGAATCTTTCAAGACCGGACGCGCCATCAAGCAAGGCATCGGCGTGACCATCGTGGGCAAGACCAACGTGGGCAAAAGCACCCTGCTCAACCGTCTGCTCGGCGAAGAGCGCGCCATCGTGAGCGACACGCATGGCACCACCCGCGACACCATCGAGGACACCATCACCCTCCATGGCATCACCTTCCGCTTCATCGACACCGCTGGCCTGCGCCAAACCTCCGACGCCATTGAGCAAATCGGCATTCAGCGCACCTACCAAGCCATTGAACAAGCGCAAATCGTCCTCTGGCTCATCGACCAGCAACCCACCGACGATGAACTGCAAACCATGCAAATCCGCTGCCAAGACAAGCATCTGCTCATCATTCAAAATAAAATCGACACGCTGCAGCAACCGACAATGGCGCAGTTCGGGCCATCCACCATGCGTATTCCACAGAAAGACCTTGCCATTAGCGCCAAGCAAAATGCTTCAAGTCAAAACAAGACCATCAACATTGCATCACTTGCCATCAGCGCCAAGCAAAACATGGGTATAGGCGCTCTGGAAGAAGCCATCTATGCCGCAGCAAACATACCGCAAATCAGCGAAAACGATGTCATCGTCACCTCCGCCCGCCACTACGAAATCCTACTCCGCGCCCAGACCCCCATCCTCCGCGTCATCGACGCCCTCACCCAGCACATCCCCGCCGACCTTGTGGCCGAAGACCTCCGCGCCACCATCACCACACTCAACGAAATCACAGGTCAATCCATCACCCCCGAAACCACCCTCCAATCCATCTTCTCCCACTTCTGCATCGGCAAGTAGGAACACTAAAACAACTCTGAACAACTCTGAACAACTCGTAATAAGTCTCTCATTTTGAGGGACTTTTGTTTTTTAACACTTCAAGTTGCTTATTTGTTACTCATAGATATTTGAGTTATTT
>Ga0065711_1007298_pt1 | contig 18409 bp, 12 predicted proteins | sample Hoacrofraction12_FD_59098 | JGI IMG/M metagenome (GOLD analysis project Ga0065711, IMG submission 59098) | Hoatzin crop microbial communities from Cojedes, Venezuela - Epithelial fraction 12 v2 (version 2) | ecosystem: Host-associated > Birds > Digestive system > Esophagus > Crop | place...
AACAGCCCTACCCTGATAACCTTGGTGTGGATATGTAGCTCAGAAAAAAAAGTCTCACATTTTTGCCTTTCTAGTACAGAAGTCAACTAGAGGGCTGAAATCTCCAGCTAGAATGAGCGAAAACCAGAAAGCTAACTCCCAGTAAAGAGTAACTGCAATTCTCTCCCCACCCCTCCACCTCTTCCTAACAAGCTGCCAGATGTGGCCAGAGTTTGCACTACTTTTCCAAGTGTAGAAGCGTGTGCTTGTTAGTTTTGCTAGCAGTCTTTCAGCCAGATGGTCCGCTGAACTCTCATCTTGCGAGGGGCTGGCTCATTTTCAATCCAGGCCATTTTACTGTGGGGAATTCAAGGCATTAGGCAGTATTACCCACCTATATGTATGAATATATGTGTGTAAACCCAGCGCTCACTTCATTCCAATGACTTCTGCAGATCTGAACGAATGTGGACTGAAACCACGTCCCTGTGAACACAGATGTGTGAACACACATGGCAGCTACAAGTGCTATTGTCTCAACGGGTACATGCTTATGCCAGATGGCACATGTGCAAGTAAGTAATAGAGCTGATAAGACAGGCACATCAAAATCATCTGATCGCATTTGATCCCAGCAGATTTTCTTCTTGTGATGAACGCGTTAACTTATTCAGGACAGGGTCTTTGCCTTAGCTCTCTGGTACTGTCAGCAGCTGGCAGAGGCTTTCTATTTGGCAGTACCCAGATAAAGTAAACTAGGTCATACTTGTATTTTGGTGTTCAGAGGAATTTTTGTCCTGCTAGAAGTAAAAAACTTTGATAGCATTACTTCAGATGAAGGGCAGTTAGTACAACCTTGGTGCATAGTCCTGCCAGTTCATCTGTTGACTAAGAATGAATTAATCTATCCAAGCAAAGCGGCAATATAGACTACTTTTTACTGTGCTGAATTTCATGCCATTATTCCTTGCATTACCTTTCTGTGCTCCCTGACTAATTAATTTTATCTGTGTGTTGATATGCCATCAGTTGCCACCAGCTTCTTGCAAACATTTTTTGATGGAGCTAGGGCTTATCTAAACTGTATTTCTACCTATTTTCTTTGTCTTTAAGCCAGCATGTAATGGAAAGCATTCTGCTTTCCTAGCCAACCTGATTTTGCAGACCTGAGGAAGCTTCTTATTTTTCAATGACACTCTTTTGTTTGTAGAAAACATGCTTTTTCTTCACCTGAGCTGCTCCATACAGGTATTTTGGCTTTGAATTTCACAAAACTCTAGGTAGCATGGTGACAGCCCTTTATGGAGTCCACTGGACTGGAGCAGATGCGTGAGTTGGACAAGGAAGGTAGTTGGTCTCAGCAGCAGAACAATCTGCTTGAGAGGTCTGTCCCAAAGCAACAGACCTAGCTGTATGGGGTGCAGCACAATCTTTCCCATGGATATGACAGAAAACCATAAACTCTGAAAGGCTTTGATCTGCAAACCTTGGAGACAACCATTCACCAGGTGGGGTGTCCATCTGACAAATCTGCTGTCAGTCTTGGGAGAACTGGAAAAATACCCAGCCTTGGCAAACACTCATGGGAGCGCAGGGTCTGCAGCTCTGGGGCAGGTAGGAAAGCCGGAGCTCCTACTCTCTCTCTCTCTTATGGCAGAGAGACTGAAACTGCTGCAAAAGGTGCCGGGGCCAGAGCCTTTGGAGGGTTTCCCTTCCCGGCATCACAGCTCTGCGTTACTAATCATGGTGGGCATCACCGGCAGGCAACAGCTGCAGAGCCCTGAGACCCCTGACAAATTGATGTATGTTACTTCTGTTTCATCCAAGATGACTTGTGTATCTGCTGACATCACATGCGGAGCAGTCTTCAGTAAGGCCACTGTCTTACGAACAGCTGAAACGGGCAGAAACCAGCACTGCAGTCAAAAGAAACCATCCTTTGAGCCTAGCAGCAGCTTTGTCCCATCCCTCCCTCACACCCGCTCCTCTGAGCACAAATGCTTGCTGCAGCCACGCTTCTGGACCAAGTCAGAAAACTAGATCTAGACTGTAACTTAGCATTTCTGATGCATTAGTTTTAAGCCAGTCTTAGTTCAGGACTCATTTCCTGATTTAAGAAACTCTGCATTTGTACGAAGTTTTTACCGAATGCGCAGTTGCACCATCCCTTGCTTAAGCCAGCACAAACCGCTGAATTTCTCCGTGACAGTGGTGGCCAGTGTCAAATTTATGTGAAAAAAAATTCCCTGAGCAGCTGTGAGCCCCGAAGCTTATGTTTCACTTTGGCACATGGAAACGTTATTTCTCAGTAGAACCCTGACAAACGCTGGCACAGAATGAACAGTTTTCAGGGGAAACCCAGGTTTCCCATAGAAGGGAAGTCTTAATTCTTCACAGCTCTACTTAAGCAGGCAAAAATGTTCATCCAGCTTGTACTACATTGACCCAACCCGTGTGCCACTTTCCAGTTCCAAAAAGTCTTTATTAAGCAGAAACTATGTAGTAGTAAATTATTTGCTTGAGTAGAAATTATTCTTGGTTAAGTTTAGAAGCCTCCCATTTCACTTCATGCTAACTTAAGATGATGCTTAGATGAAATGCTAGGTTATTTAACCAACTATATAATTCTCATAGTTTTATTCAGGCAGACATTTTGAGCATATTGTTGCTCTTTCTGAATCAAAGTCCCCATGATGCAAATCTCCTTAGTGAGATGAAGTCCACCTAGTCTGAGCAGTCAGGCTTATCTGCAACCATGCCGAGGGGCTGTGGAGCTGGAAGAAGGGTATCATCAGAAGAATGTGGCTTTGGGCCACAGAGAACCGTTGCTTACAATAGTAAGTTAATACCTAACACAAGATCAGCCAAAGTCTGCAGGAATTACTATACTAGATTTTGTTTAGCACTTCATCTAAGCCAATATTATGTCTAACCAAAGCCAGGAACGGGAGCTTCAAACAGAAGAGAAAACAGACAATTATCAATTAGAGAAGAATAATTTTTAGCCAGTTTCTTTATTCCCAGTTAGGAAGTAGATAATGTGCCAAAGTATTATGATTTGCAGTCCATCTTTTTTTTAACTCTTATCTCCTGTGTCTTCGCATTCATACAAAAGTAAAATGCTTTTGCAAATACAGTACATTCTTGGCCTTGAATATGCATCACTTAGCCCCAGATTCTGCACAAACCAGCCTAAGAAAAGTAATTTTATCACAGATTAAACAGATTAATTTTAATAGCACATAGAACTAATATGCATTGTATTTTATATTCAAATCACAAATAATATGGCTGTAGCTATATATACACTGCACACATCATTGTCTTTTCTATACACTCTGTTATTAACCACTGTTCTGAAAGTTCTGGTACCTCTGACAATAAACATATTGCATTTAAAAATAAATTTCATATCATTTTCTACCTAAGCAGTGAGCCAGTTTCAAGTTCTTTCGATTGGTTTCTGTCTCTAATAAATTGACAACTGTTCCAGGCTTTCCACTTACAATGAACCTATATACAGTTTTGTTTCTCTGAATGCAACCAGGGTGAAGTAGCTGGAAATACTTTCGTTGCACACACCTCCATTTGTTCCAGTAAACACTTCCAAATGCTACTTCTGTCCCTGGCGTCATAACACTAAAGCTTCCTGGATATCTTCAGGATTTTAGAAATATCTCCCTACATACTTAATACATTTCTCCTGCTTTTCTAGTCTTGCATAGGTCTCTCAGACAGGATCTAGACTCCTACATTTCTATTTAAAAAATCATCTTCAATAATTTAGACTCCTAACCAATCTGTGGTGACCAGGACTTGTGTTCTGGCTAGAGCCTTGTAAAATTCAGATATCTGTTCCATAAAGGGTCAAAATAAAGGGCAGTTTCTAAGTCCATAAGGCTAAATAGTTTTTAAAATAAAATTTTATACTAGAAGTATATTTAATGGTAAGCAATTAAAACATTTCACTACTGAATAGCATTTTTCTGCAAGGTAAAACAGTTTCAATAGAAAATGTAAAAGACACCTTTTTTCTACTTTGAGCAGTTTTGTCTCTGAATCTAAAAGGTAGTAGTAAGAAGTTACAGAACTGGGATCAGAGACAAAAGGAGGAATAAGGGCAAATAAGCAAAGAACAAAGTGGGGTGTGAGATCCTTCTCATGGGCTCCTGAATTGTTACTGTGTCAGTGTATAAACAGCTTGATTTATGATGAATGGATTTTTGTTGTTCTGATTAATTTTCTGCATTCATCCAGATCTAACTTAGAGTGCATGATCCCAGCCTAGAATTTTGCTCTTTTTGTTATTTTAAATACTGTTTCAGGTTCTAGGACGTGTGCCATGGTGAATTGCCAATATGGATGTGAAGAAGTCAAAGGGGAGATGCAGTGTCTTTGTCCATCAGGTGGTCTTCAGCTGGGACCAAACGGAAGGACATGCATCGGTATGGTTAGAGAGCTCACTCTCACCTTCTTTTCTATAGGATCTCGAAAAAACTCAAGATTCTGGGGAAAGGTTAAGAAGTACTTAGTCCTCCTCACTGGCTTGAATAATGCTTCTTGTTACTCGCAGTATGGTATAAATCTTGCATGGTTTTTTAGAAAAATGTTCATGTAATACTGGCCATGTAATTCTTCAGGTGAGTCCCATCCCCAATAAATAATTAAATGTTTTGACATAATTTGGAGTCATTATCAGATTCAGTTTGCTCTGAGGTCTACAATGTGTTGCCTGCAGGAAGCTGTCTTACTGACATAATGCGTTAGAGGATTTATGGGTTGTGTTTGGATGGGGTTTTCTTTTATTGTGGTAGCCCAGAATACAAGCCTTCAGGTTTTTCTCCAGAAGACTCAACATCACTTAACCTGAGGGTTTTCTGTGGTAAAGAAAGCATTACTTACAACACTTGGTACTATTCTGTGATACTGGTTTTACATTGTCACCTGACATAGTGGTGCTACAGCATTGTAATCCAATGCTGAAATCGTACCTATTTTAATACTGAAGCTAAATTAACTCATTTCAAAACCCAATAGATGTAAAACAAACACTTCAAAGCAGAGACCACTCCAAAAACTAGAGAAGAGGGGGCAGTGAAGAGCATGTCAGGGAGGAGTTCCTGGCTTCTCAAAGTGGAGATGATCCAGGAGCCACGGATGACCCAGAGTCGGCAGGGCTGGGCCCTGATAAATAAGGTCCGGTGTCTGTCCAGGCATCTTTCCAAAAGCTGGAATATTCTTGTTGCTATTCATCACAGAAAAACCTGAAAGGCTCTGAAAGTGTTCATTTTTCAGACCAGATGCTCTTTGTTTTATATTTAAGAGAAATACTGCTTTGTAAATACTTTATGCCATTTCATTTTAAAATAGGACCAGTAGCAGAGCTTCAGATGTGAAAAAAACAAAAAAATTTTCAGTTCCAGATTTCTTCTTTGGAATAGCTTTAGCTAATTTTTGAAATGCAAGTTGTCCTTTTGAATCAGTAAGTACATTGTCCTGTAAAATGGTAACTTGTAGCATTTGAACAGTTCCAAGTTAAAAAACAAAACAAAACAAAACAAAAAACCCACAAACAGCCAGAAAATAGTGTTTGTTTCCTTCTTTCTTGCTTTCCTTTTTTCCAATCTAACCTTTCTTTCCTGGTCTCACCTGGTCTCTAAATAGGTAACACCCCTAGTCAACTTCAGGGAATGATATTTTCTGGGTTTTAAAACCTTTATTCCACTCAGGCAAGCACAGAAGGCTGAAAGTTGCAGCTGGGAAATGTTTTATTTCCCAGAGCTGCCAAAAATACAATGGAAAATAGAGAATGGAAATTTCTCCTTGGAGATGTTCAAAACCTGCCTGGACATGGTCCTGGGCAACTGTCTCTAGGTGTTCCTGCTTGAGCAGGGGGATTGGACCAGATGACCTCCAGAGGTCCCTTCCAACCTCAATCATTCTGTGATTCTGTAAGAAAACTTTTTTCAGCTGGTGCTATTTACTAAAATGTCTGTAGCAACATACCTGAAGATATTGATGATTTCACATATTTTTACATCGTTTCTCTCACAATAGTGCAAGTCCTTCAGTTCGTAAAGGGTGGCTTGGACATCATACCTTACAGGCAAAGAATAACAGTAGCTAACTCATTTCAGATGCTGCTTACCAGTACATACTGGTTGAATGATTTCTACAACTTAAAGAATGTTTTAGATGTTGAAAGGTTTAACATTCAAACATAAACTAATTTTAACTCCAATGGCCAAAATAATATTACGCTTAATATTTCAAACCACAGATTAGATAAATACATTGACCAAGAGACACTGCTGTGTAGAAGGACAGTTACTACATTAATTGTTCTCCTTAACATGCAGATGTAAGATCATCACATATGAAGGTCATATGGCCTGGGATTACTTTAACAATTTTAGGAGCTATCAAATAAACTCATACGGATACTTGACTTAATTTCCAAACTATAAACGCTCCAACATGAGAACGGTATTTCTTTCTTTCAAAATGAAATGATTTTGTAATTGAAAGTGTCCTGCTTTGAGTCATCAGCAAGGCTCTCAGACTACTACCACTCACAGTTAAAATGTTTGAATTATTTAAGAGCTATTTGAAGGTAAACATTGTAGACATACATCTTTACAATAGATAAGTGGTTCTCTTAAATCTTTTATTGAATTATTCAGGCAACTGTTTTTATTCTTTTGTATTGAGTTTATTTGTATTTACTTTGCGTGCTCAGATGGATTTGGAAGAATGCTGATACATACGATAGTAAGTAAAATAGAGAAAAAAGTATGTACAATGGTTGGAAATACCAGCCCTCTTCTTTCTGTGTAACTTGTGGTATGTCATGAGTTCTCCACTCTAAAATGAGAGAGATAGCATCTTTCTGCTGTATAACATAATAGGTGCTTAAGAGATTATAAGATACTCTAATACTCTGGTATTAGTCACAGAAACACTATAAACAGATAAACATTTGAAGATCCCTGGCTATTAGTCTTAACTTAATCATTGTCCCCAGTGGGGCGAATCCCCAGTGCCAGTTACCCTAGTTTTTACCATGCTGGGTCTCAAAATCTTCCATAAAGTTAGTTCACATTGTGCTGCTTCATTTGTATGAGCACGTGCAAAAGCCACGCAAGTGTGAAATTATAGGACTTGCTTATTAAACAACTTGTGATAACCAAGACCAAACCATTCCCGTGCAAATCCAGATCAGTTCTTGCTTTCCCATGTTAGCTTCTCATGGATCTGACCAGCATCCCTTCTCCTGCTCTAGACATAGATGAATGCTCTGCTGGCAAAGCTGTCTGCTCTTACAACCGCAGGTGCGTCAACACATTTGGAAGCTACTACTGCAAGTGCCAGCTTGGTTATGAATTGAAATACGTCAGCGGCCATTATGACTGTGTAGGTAAGATTTAGCCCATGAATTTTCCTTCTCCATTATTTTTAATTCCCACACTGTGCATCTTTCCTGTCGTTGCCTGAAGCATGTTGGCCTAGTCTGGGGTTATTGCCTCAGAAATGGATAAAAGGTGCCACACTAAGAATATTCTTGATGGTACTTTGAATTTTTCTCTGGGTTTTCTCTCTGGTCTTACGCAAAACTTAATCAGTGCCACCTGCAAATTAAATTGCCTCGTTGTACCAAGTCAAGATGTGCAAGGACTTGCAAGAAGTTAGCAACAGTTGACTAGAAAGAAGTGCTACTTCTGGTACAGGTTTAGTTAAAGAGCCATGTTTTGTCTTCTTGGCTTTCAACCCGTGATGAACAAGCAGCCCCACAATCTTTTTTTTCCCTTTTTTTTGTCATTAATGAGGAATGTGAATCAAGTTCCCTCATAATTGTAAACACAGTTGTGTGGATGGACAGTACAGAACTTTTAAAAAAGGTATGAAAATAGTAGGGTTTAATTACTTTTCAGGTCTCTCTTGTGTGCCTTAGTTTCTCCCCCCAAAAAATAAATACAGGCAAAAAGTTATCTTGGTGTGCCCAGGTGTTAAAACACATGTCAGAACACCTTCACGCCTGTTTCAATCTGTTAGCTGAATGGTGGAAGAACAGCAAAATGTAAGTTACTGCAGCAGTATTGTTCAAGCAGTTGACTACACGAGTACCTGGAATAGTTGGAACTACTACAAGAAATGCATACAAAAGAGAATTCATGGGGTTTGTTTGTATTTGCTTGGTATTGAGAGTTAGGGGTGGGAGGGAGATCATAAGGCAGGTTTTGTAGACTGAAGTCTGCATTTCCTGTTGCATGCAAACCCTGAGAGTCTTAAAGTGTAAAAATTATTTACTTTTTCATACAATATGTGTGCCTGGAGGAAAAACTGGAGAGGTCTCAGTAGTCAGGATTTTATCTGCAAACCTTAATCTCGCTCACAGACATACCATATTTTCGAGTCAGTCTTCCTGCTGCTTGTCTCCTAGCTGGGTTACATTATGAGAGGACCTGTCAGCTGCTAAAAATTAAGCAATCTGGATAAAATGCAAGTGGTGCAAAAATTTGTCCACCAACTTGGCTCCCCCATGTGGGAGAAATCAGAAGCACCTCTGTGACATAGCAAAATAATGGAAAAGAAGAACAAGATCAGTTACTCTTGCTGCCTGTACGTTTTGCTGTCAGTTGAACATAGTATTTGCTACTGAATTTTTCCTGATTATACTGTTTTCATACATCATCATATATGTGCTGGAATGTTAGAGGTAGTTAGAAGATCTCAACATCTTGGCATGCTCAGGGTTACTTTCCATTGCATTTCTTCTGGAGTGAATGAAAGAATCAGAAAGATTTGGTGAACTGTTTTTTCATTGATGTCACACATTCTCTTGGTGCCTTTTGCATTTTGTTGATAGAAGAGCGTGTACAACCTACAGTTTGAATCCCATTCTCAGTCAGAAAATCACTACGTTCACTTTGTCTTTACTGGGATCCTCTGCGTTTTCCATGGATGCACATACCAGTAGTTGTGCAGTTGGAGCTGACCTTAAGCATTCTCCCCTAGTGTTACTTCTGCCTCCGATGGTCTCTGGACCGTCTTGGTCTAACTCTAGTACTTACAATACCTGGAAACAGATGGCTGGCACAAACAGGCTGTCATGAAGCTTCGGTTTCAACGCAGTTTTCCCTGAAGCATTTATGTCTTTCCCTAGATGTAAATGAATGTGTGACAAATACACACAGGTGTAACCTCCATGCAGAGTGCCTCAACACTGAAGGATCCTTCAAGTGCAAATGTAAACAGGGCTACCGAGGAAGTGGATTCAATTGTGCTGGTGAGTACCATTTGATGTCAGGAATAGTGCTATATTGTTTTTCTCCAATAATTGATGGTTATAAGGCATTTTCTAGGAAATGTCATTCTGAACAGTGCAGCAATACCAACCAAGCAAAACCTCTCCACAAAATAATATATTGATTGTACAAATCATTTCACAGTTAATACAAGTTTTATTTGTTCCAATTCATTTTGCCTAGGAGTCTTGAAGTCTCACAGTATCACTAGGAATCACAAGTAGAACCGAGAAGATAATTTTTCCTGAAGAAACAGAGAAAATAGCTTTAAAAACTTTACTGTGTATTTTCCTTGAACTCCCATAGCTAGCCCCTTGGAGGGCTGTGCAGTCCCTTCCAGAAGAGTTTCAAGCTAACTTAGCAAAAAGTGAGAGAAGGGAGGAAAGCCATGACATCTGTGCTAAACTATTTTCACTTATAATTTTGCCTTTGTCTATTGAATATTGAGGTAAAATATAAAGATGTCATTACCTGGTTCTAACTGAATATGACTCCCCAAGAAGAAAGAAAGAAGAAAAGCTGCTTTTGTCTTTATATTTAAAATGAACCTTATTATTTAATACCTTTATTGAACTTGGCAGAGGTTTCTCCTGCAATGTCATTTGAGATGTTTTCCTCAGGAGGACATCTGAGTCCTGCTCAAATTTTTTGAAGAAAAGATGCTGTGAGAACATTTTAAAAGTTCTTGTCTACAGCAGATGAAGTCTACATGATATATAATCCTTTTTTCCTGGATCTTTTTCAAGTCATCTTTGATCAGATACATACTATGATAATACTTCATGGTCACAGATGTTCTATGAGTCTCTTTATTATTCATGTTCCTGCTCCCATTATCATAGTAATTGAAATCTCCAGTATCGCATCATGAAGTTAAACTTCCATTAAGTTTCTACTTCCAGTAAAAAATGTTGACTTTTAACAAGAAAAACTAAACACACAAAAACCTGACTGGTACTGAAGGGTTTGATTTGGATACAGATTACCACAGCAGAGCTTTTAGAAGATTCTTCATGCTCAAATTCAATGTTATGAGCCAGTTTCCTTGCTAGACCATATCCCTTGTAATATGTCAGCGCAGCTTACTGCAACAGAAGGATACAATAGGGCTTGAGACCTGACTGAATATCAAAGTAAACTGACATGACATGTCTTGATATGATTCTGTTAAAGCAAAACGTACCACAGATGAAACGTTAAACAAATACATCTCTGAGCAAAAAGGTCTGGGTTTTTTTTGTTTGTGTTTTTCATTTTAACAAGAAGCTGAAAATTTCAAAGGAAAATCTCCTTTTGACCAAGTCTATGTATAAAATATTCTTTCCTCAAGCAGAAATGATTCCACAGGAATGCTTGCTTAATATGAACAGAGGAAATACTTTAGGTTGTGGAGAGCCTATGACACAGTTTTTAGTGTCTAGCCCTGTAAAAAAACATCAGTGCTGAAGACATGATTTCTGTCTTCTCACTGATGTTAAATCGTTTGCTCTCTGTCTGTATACTCCCTTATGTCAGATTTCCCATTACTGAGGTTCATTAGTTGTTCAGAAGAGGAGGGAGCCGTGCATTCATAAACTTAGTAGAACACACTAAATGGAAAAGAGGTTTAATACAAGACAGGATAGAGGAATAATGAGTAATGAGAGAAATCAGAGCCACAGGCAGAAGGTCAAAATGCAAGGGTCTAGTTAGAAAGATGTATATAACAACACAGCGGAGGAAAAATACAGAGTCAGTGGTAGGTAAAACCTGAAAAACAGTGGTGCTGAAAAGAGACTGGCTGCTCTGGTGGTAATTAGATGCAGAGCCTAGGGACACGGTTCAGTGGTGGAATTGTCAGTGTTAGGTTAATGGTTGGACTCGATGATCTTGAAGGTCTCCTCCAACCTGAACAATTCTATGCTTCTAAATGACTTGCCTATCAGTCATGTGCAAATTCTAATGCCCACACATACACCTGTTTTTAAAGGGAAGAGGAGGAGGTTCTTTTTAATCTTGAATGTTTCAATAGTTGATTTTTACTGCAATCTTCAAAAAAGTCTGACCGGTGTAACTGATGGGGGCAGGACATGTGTTTTGCTATCAGGGAAAATGTTTTTGCAAACAGTGACACAAACACCAATTGAATGTACCAGCCTACACTGAGACGTGAAGTGTTCTCCATGTCTTACGGCAATTGTGGAAGAACAGGCTTTACTGAAGCCAAAGAAAGTTTTGCTGTTGGGTTTAGTAGGATGAGAGCATCATCCTGGGAATTTGGGGACCGGAGGCTGTGGATTCACATTTCTTTTGGTGTCAGCATCTCCTGCAGCCCATCACAGCTCCCAGCAGATGGGCCTGGGGTTGTGCTGCAGCTAAATGAAAGGGTTCTTAAACATGTCCTCAGGACTCCACATAATTATTCCCACAGGGTAGGAATGCTGTTTTCACAAGGAAGCATTCATTCCTTATAGCAATTGTCTCTAGTATATAATAAACTGGCTGCCATGGCAGCAGTATTAGCTTTTTCTAACAAATGAAAAGCATTTTAACATACAGCTTAATTTTCAGAGTATGAAACAAGAGTAACTAAGCACATTGTTTATAATGAAACTTCTATGGCTACATTTCCTCATGCTACCAGATAACACAGTAAGTAAGGTAGTGTAAAATTCACCTTTGCACAGAAGGTAGGGGAAATTCTTTCATTTCATTTGTATGACAATATACTAATTTAGGAGAAAGCTGCTGAAATATCAGGCTGCAAACAGTGCTGCTTGTATGGATACGACCTGTGTTTGTTAGGCAGCCTTTTGCCAGTCTGCACTCCTGTATGCATGAAACGTTGGAGGCTGTTTCTGAACTGTCTCTAGCACACATTTCATTTGAGAATCCATAAAGATGTAACCTTTCAATGCTCCCTAAAAGAGTCCTAGCCATTTCCACATCTGGCCTCTATCTTGCTGCAATCTGTTGCTGTTCTCAGGTTCATATGTTTCCTGATTTCCTATTGTGCATTGAAAAACCACATTTCCCTCACCACATGCTTCTATGTGTATTTCAGCTTTTATTTAAGAATAGTCTCACAAGGTTCCATAAGTAATTAAGATTCTTGGGGGAAAAATGAACCTATTTTTGGTTCACTTTTTTGGTAGGAAACTACAAAATGACAGGAAAAGGCAGTACTAATTTAAAGCCTACAGCCTTCAGGCGTCACTCTAAGGAGCTCGACAATGACACTTGTTATTGCCTGGCTGGAGGCAGAGGTTACTATTCTTCATTATGCCTAGCTGGATATCTAAATGGCAGTACAAAGTCATGCCAACTCTCTCTGTGCCTCTTGTATTACTCATGTTACTTTCTTGCTCATAGCGTAACCCCTAAACCCCATATATGATTTTGCTTTCTTATTAACTTGCCAGTCCTGAGAAAAGTTAGGTTGGACATAATAAAATTTCAAAGCTTAAAAAGCGATACTGGTCATATCACTGGTGAGACTCCTACAATTCAATTCAGTATTGGAGACAAGTACTGCTGTCATCCTTTAATGAATAACACTTAGGCTTTTGTCATCCCACATTTCCTACTGGAAGCACTGCTGGCTGGTGTAGTCGTGTATTAAGCACAGTCCAGCATGATGAACTCGCCCTGATTTCTCAAAGCATCCTTCCCTAAATAAGATGGTAAGAATTTTAGAAATTAAACAAGCTAGGCATGTATATTGACAGAGGATATTCAATGATGCTTAAAAGAGAATAACAGTCTAGAATCTGTGTTTTAACCCATTTGTGAAAGCTTTCAGACTCTCTTAAGGCTATCTAAAAGAGGTTGAGAACTTTTAGAATTATTTCTGAAACTATTTCCTGCTGATCTAAACTTTACTCACATCTATAGGCTCCCCCTAAACATGGCAAATGGTTGTCTGTATCCCTCATCCCCTGTCCAATTTATATGTACAGAAGCTACAGAGGGAGTTACAAAAGGATTTGTAAGCCAGTCTCCTAGGCTTGTCACTCACCAGGTTTTTAAATATATTGCTAGGTGTGAAGGTGGAAGCAGAGCGGTGCCCCGCTGGGGTGCAGAGCAAGCTGTCTCCTGTTGCAGCCCCCTTATGCGCAGAGCCCCAGCCAGCGCCGGCTGCGGTCACGGGGTGTGTGTCCTCCTCCTCTGTCATCCCCTGAGTATTTCCATTTACACAATGCAGCACAGAGACAGGGGGTTGGCATCTGGTCTCCCTATATTTTTTTCCGACTCAACTTTCACAGCTTGGTCATCAGAAATCCTACATCAAGCCTTTTCTATGGTCTTATAAACTTGTACAGCAACTGGTGATAGAAAAGATTTACTTTTAGCCCTCAGCCACCATTTGCCTTTGTTTTTCCACCTCTTGCTTTAATTCTCTCTAATTCAAAGAAATAAAATACCTTTGAAAGCTGAGATATTTTCATGCTAGGGCAATAAACAGAAACTGTAGAAGAACAGGAGGCATTAATCTACCTGCTGCCTGATGGAAGGTACATAAAGAAAAGCTGGGATGAAATGCACACTACATTTCTTTTCACTTTCCAAAATTCTCTATGCAGTCATGTGGATGGATAAATGCACAAATGTTTGTGAGCAGCACCTGTGCATTTATATACATGTCTTGGGGCAAAGGGTCCTGAAGAATCACTGCCTCATCTGTAGCACTCCAGATTGTCAGAGAAGGTGAGCTGTTCATTCAGGCAAGTCCACAAGCAGTGGATTCAACAGAACAGACTGAGTTTAAGGTGATCTGTCCTCACACTGGATTATTCCTCCTGCGGTTTATGGGTAGACATAAAAAGCCTTAAATCCACACCTCTGGCTATCCTAAACCTGAATGCGGAATAGAAGGATACTAGTGATATAACCTAAAATACGCTTGGTGTCTAATCCCTCTTCGTCCCCATGAGCATGCAGATTTTCACATTGCAGCAGCAAACTGGAGTCTGCAAGTGTGTGGGGATTTATACGCTTTCATCCCTCTATTTTTGTCAGTCCTGTCAGCTGGTTTTCTGCACTGCTTAGTTTTGCATATACAAGGAGATCAGTTTTCTGACACTACAGATGTTATTATGTTGAGCTGCAAGAATTTTTCATTTCACTAGGAAGACTTCAAAGAGAAACTAAAAGCAGATGTTCAGGTTTGCTGAGCAGTCAGTCCTGGCTTGAAATTCTCCACAGCCTCCTTATTAACAGCCTGAAGTTTCTTGTTACTGATTGTCAAGAGGAAATTTGTTTGGAATGAAGCTTTCCTGTTAATTTTTATTGCTGCATTCTGAGTTTAGACCCAGAGAACCTTACATCGTTCATGACATCGTCCTCCAGATGAAAGGCTCACTTAGTGGAGTATTAGTAAAGAGTTTACTTGCAAGTATCTGACAAGCAAGGCTGCAAGTTTTATCCAAAGGAAAAGAAAAACAAAATCCTCAGTTTTGATTTATCTTTTTATTGGCATCTGTTTACTTTATGCCTCCAACTGCAGCCTCAAAAAACCTGAATGCTACAGTGAGCACACCAAGAGAGTCTGATTCTGTTTCTGGCATACTAAATAGCATGTAGTTGCATTTACCGTAAATAAAATGTGACAAATTCACAGTGATAGGATTGTATTTTCCAGGAATGAATATAAATAAAAGTAAAGATGTCCTCTTACCAATGAATTTTTTGAGGTTTTTGTCTGGATATAGAGGACATTTGACTTCATTATACTTCATAACAGAGAAAACACCAAATTCAGATTTTTTTTGTTTGTTTTACAGATTTGAACAATCTCGATTGTCTTTTACCCCACCCCAAGTTTGTCACTTCTGGCAGCCTTTGTGTTTCTGAACAGAATCCAAAGTTGCAAGATACTACAAGGCTGGTTATCCTTTTAGTATTTTGTAGCCAAGAAGAACCATAAAATAGTAAAAATCTCAGGGAATTTTGCATTTATGTTCTAGTGCACCTTGGAACTGCAAGAAGATAATAATTTGGCATTATTGGATGCCTCTCTAAAGTTTTAGGGTTTGTCACTTAGAACTAAATATCTCTTAGAGCTAAATGAAATGTAACAGAGCAGCTAGATGTATCTCCTCTCAAAATACTCTCAATTTCAGTGGCTTTCAGCCTGTCATGCAAGGAAAGTTCAGCCAGAAGATAGCTAAGAAAAATGGTCATTGCTGACATTTGTTATGTGCAATTCTTAGTAGTCCATAAATCGAAGAAAGACGATTTCTTTTTTACCCAATCTCTAGTGTAAAAAAAATTGAAGTAAGGGGCTCTATGGTCTGTGTTACACAGGAGTCCGAATGAGGTTATGACAGAGGGTCGCTTTGGTCTTTTCACTGTAACTCAGAGGGTTGTCTGTACAACAGAGCTGAACACGTGCATGCACTTGCAGTTCTGTGCAGAGCTGAACTTGTATCTCATAGTAGAGAATTTGGCTGTGTAGGTCTCTGGACATTGTAAAGGACACTGTGGTGCCATTTATAAATGTCATTGCTGAATGATTCCTTAGATGAATATTTAGTATTTTCTTCTTGATTCTAGTTATCCCTGAAAAGTCAGTGAAGGAAATTGCAAGAATTGCAAGAATCCCTGGAACAGCTAAGGACACAATTAAGAAACTTCTTACACATAAAAACAGTGTGAAAAAGCATGAAACAATCAAGAATGCCATCCCAGAAGCAGCCGTGACACCATCTTCTAAGACGCACTTGCAGCTATTGCACTATGAAGGTGGTATTGATCTTGGTGGGAGCTACACTGAGGAAGAGAAAGAAACTGAAGCTACTCCAGAAGAGGAGGCAGAAGAGTCAGACGAAGAGGAGAAAGAAAATTTTGAGAATCAAATTGACCATGAGCGAATCCTTAGAGGAGATGTCTTTTGTAAGTTCCTTCATTTTTTTACAAATCTGGTTTCAATGTAAATCTATATAAAAACACTAACAAAATCATCACGAAACTTCACAGCCATTTTATCAGAATTTACTTGAAGAATGAAAAGCAACCTAACATACCTACTGGTAAGACTAAAGGTACCAAATCTCCGTTTTAGGGGAACCTGTCTGCAGTCAATGTGAGCAGAGAGGGAGTGCGCCATCCTGACAGCGCCTCTGCGGGCTGGGCTTTCAGAGCAGCTTAGATGTAGCACGTAGCTACTCCCCATTTTCTTCACAGAAGCCCCAGCAAAACATGTGCTGCTTTGTTATGAGTAAGACAACAGCTAGCTTTGATTCGTGATAGGCATGCCCATCATCCTAAGTAGTGTACATTGTTCAGAAGAAAAACATCGACTTTGGTGTCATTGTGTTTCAGATAATATAGACCATATAATAGGCACCACTGTTGTTCATGTCATTCCCAACAGGAATATAACGACATGAATCACAGAGGGGGTTTTTTATCCCTTTTGTTTAAATGTGAGAGTTTATCTGAATGGATACTCTCAAATTTAAAGCATTTGATGGTATTTGAGTTGGAGTCTTGCTTAATTTCTGACATTAGTCATTTATCAGGAAGATTGAGATAGGTTTTCTCAGTCTGCTTTCAGGTGTTTCCTTCCAGCTATTACCTTGTATGCCATGAGATTTCTTGCTGTGTTCTCTGAAGTTTTGAAATGCATTTTAACTGACTTTTAGTACATCTGGCTCAGTCAAACATTCTTCAAGGTAGTGGCAAAAACATGTAATATGAAAAATACACCCTGCTAACAGTTTATTCACAATACTTTCTCTTTTCCAAAGTATAGAAAAAGAATAAATACTATACCACGTTAATTAAAATTATGCGCCATATTTCATAATGATAAAAATGAACACAAATTAAGTTTAAGCTAGCATTCAAATTGTTGCTATATTTGATTTGAAAAGAAAGGAGTATAACTTTTTTAAAGGAAAAATCATTTTAAGGTACTCTAGAAAAAATGGTCTGTAATATTGGTATTGTAAGAAAGCCAAGAAACAATGTGATTTTTCACTTCAATACATTTAAGAATACAAGCTTCTTTGCCAAAAGCACTCTTCTCCTAAAATTGCCTTTTTTAGTTTTCAGTGGTAATTGGCCTGTTTCAGTTCAAGCTAAGGATATAAACTAATATTGCTTCCCTGAATTATGCTAGTGAGCTGATAAACAGAATGAAGTCAGCTCTCTGTTCACCAGCCTCCTCCCTTCCTGCAAATGTTAACAGTGAGTGGCATTTTTCATGTTTTCTGACAATACCAAACTGGGGAGAGCGACCCATATGCTCAAGGCCAGCGCTGCTATTAAAAGAGACCTGGCCAGGCTGTGGAAATGGGCTGATGGGAACATTATGAAGTTCAACAAAAGCAAATGCAAAGGGAGAGAAAAGCCTCGTGCAACATTACAGACATGGGATGACTGCTTAGGAAGAAGATTTGCAGGAAAAGGGAAGTGGTTCTTCCCCGCTGTTTGGCACATGTGAGACCACATCTGAGGTGCTGTGTCCGGTTTGGGGCGCTCCATTACAAGACAGATGAGGACATACAGGCATGAGTCTAGCAGTGCTCCGCCAACGTCAGGGGCCTGGAGAACATGGTATACGAGGAGAGGCTGAGAGTAACTCTTTTTTTCAGCCTTAAGAGGAGAAGGCTAAGCGGAGATCTTACAGCTGTCTTCAACTATCTAATGGAAGGCTATAGAGAAGGCACAGCCAGACTCTTCTTGAAAATATACAGCAAGAAGTAATGAATACAAGTTGGAAAAAAAAAATCTGATTAGATATAATGAAAAGAATATTTTAACATGAAGGTGGACAAAAATTGGTACAGGTATGCAGAGAAGCTGTGAAATATCCATCCTTGGAGATACTCATAATATGACTGAGCTGAGCCTTCAGCAACCTCCTCATTAGGAGGTCAGAGTAGGTGACCTACAGATGTCCCTTCCAACCTACATGATTCTGTGATTCATTCTGTACTTTCAACCAAGCATTTCAAAGCAGTTTAGAAAATAGTGGTATTCAGTGTGTGTAGACCTGCATCCTGGAAGATCATAGAATCATAGAATCATAGAAAGTTTTGGGTCAGAAGGGACCCCTAGAGGTCATCTAGTCCAACCCCCCCGCAGCGAGCAGGGACACCACTAACTAGATCAGGTTGCTCAGAGCCCTGTCCAACCTG
>Ga0065711_1008372_pt1 | contig 18404 bp, 10 predicted proteins | sample Hoacrofraction12_FD_59098 | JGI IMG/M metagenome (GOLD analysis project Ga0065711, IMG submission 59098) | Hoatzin crop microbial communities from Cojedes, Venezuela - Epithelial fraction 12 v2 (version 2) | ecosystem: Host-associated > Birds > Digestive system > Esophagus > Crop | place...
CCCAGGATCCCATTGGCTTTCTTGGCAGCCAGGGCACACTGCTGGCTCATGGTTAACCTGTCGTCCACCAGGACACCCAGGTCCCTCTCCGCAGAGCTGCTGTCCAGCAGGTCCACCCCAAGCCTGTACTGGTGCGTGAGGTTGTTCCTCCCCAGGTGCAGGACCCTGCACTTGCCATTGTTGAACCTTGTTGAGTCCCATTCTAGAAGGCAGGTTAAAAGCAAAGTTGACACAGACGCCTTTCACTCCTCTCAGTTTTGGGAGTATGAAAAAATCATACTTCTGTAATACACTCAAGGACAAAAGTGCTTTTTAACTCTATGAATGTTAAGCCTCCAAATATATCTATGAGTGAAGTATGTACTATTGCCTTAGAAATGTACTGAAAATCCAAAAAAACTTTCACTGTCACTAAAATCTAGTAACTGTTAGCCAGATTTATTCTCTATACATCATGTTCAATTTAAATTGACTAGGAGCACTTAATGCTTCTTAAAAAGTAATTTGTTACATTTTTATTGCCTTTATTCTTATGCGTGTGCTGAGATGTGCATATCCAAGTATAACACGTTGTGGCCTCCTCCTGGTTTCTTGATATTTAACCTAGGTCAATGAGTTATTATCACTTAGTGAGCTCGTGACAGATGAAGAAAAAAAAATCAGTTTTCCTGACTTCAGTCCTGTGCTTACAGAGAACTGAGGAGTTTGAGTCACTTTTGGACTCACCTGCTTTCTTCAAGATTTTATGTTTTATCTTTATTTAGCTGATTTTGTGGCCCAAATTAAGTCTTCCAATGCCTTATGAATATTTAAACTTCAGTTATCAAAAATGTATCTCTTTCAATTGCAAATTATTTTCTTGTGGGTTATGTATTCTCAGCATGTGCTTCACTGACTATGAAGTACATTTAGACTCGGATTCTTTGGGTAAATTTGGGCCACCACTTACAATCTGAATGATTGGATAGAATTACCTTCCAAAGGTAATTCGTTTAGCTAAGGCCTACTGATTAGCTCAAGTGGATGTGAATATTTAAGCTTTAAAATTCCAGGACATGAATTTCAAAGACCATGTTAGTCTTGTGTGGAGCTCATTCAACATGAACTCCACACAAGACCAATAGGAGACTTGATTTCCACCTCCAGGCACTAACTTCCTAGGAATTAACAAAATGTTCCTACTAAAAAGCGTTTTCTCTCTGTTTCTAAGGCTTTAGATTCTGGCATGTGGGACTAAGCTATTTCCAGCTGTTAAACTGAACTACTGTGTGAAATAATTGCTATGCTTAATATACTCCCCCCCCAATCAATATTTTATTTCCCCAATGTTACAAAAGAAAGGAAAAAAAAGTCTTCAAAGTCATTAGTACCCAATGTTAATTACATCATGCAAGAAACATATTTTATCAACTTGCTTTTTTCTCAGTTGGGTAAAAGAAGCCTTATGCTTTAGAAGCAGGACCAGCTCAGCAGTTTCCTTAAGACAGTCTTTAGGCATATCTTTGTTTGTGAAAATAACTTCTCAGAGAAGATATTTGTGAACCTGACATTTAACTGTTGTGTTACACTCTGGTCTCCCTACAGAGGTGTGTGATGCCTAGTTATCTCCATGGAGCTCCTCCGTGGAGATCAAGCAAGAATACCCATCCAAAGGCATTCAGACCCTTGCCGAAGTAGACACATTTGCTGCGTGCAACCATGGGTCTGTCTGCTTTCCTCTGTCTCTTTGTAGCAACAACAGCAGCTTATGCAATTCTTGAGCAAGCTTCAAGCTTCTTTCCATGATAAGACTGCCTACTGTCTAGACTTGTATTACTCATGATGAAGCCCATTTTCCATGGTGTTTTCTGAAGAAACTACACTAGAACTTTGCCTCTTAAATATAGGGCATTATTTTAGAGTTGGCATATTGAAGTGGTGTCATTAATAGACAGTGTGGGCTGGATCTAGTGTTCTTATTCAAAAAAGAAGCTCTGATCTGATCCTTGAATTTTTAAATGAGGTCGGCTTTCTTAGATGTGGGGAAAATTTCCTAATTTGGTCCTGATGCTAAATTTCAGCCTTGAGCAAGTTTTTATAAGAAAAGACTTGCCTAGGAAAAAAATGAGAATCAGTGGCAGGCTGATAATTAGAGCAATGTTAGAATGTACTGTTGTGGCATGCCTTTGTAGTGAAGTTAGTGAAGTATACCCTACAGTAAATTGCATTTTCATAAATACCAAACATCTGGGGATAATTACTGAAAAGCATTTGGATGCGTGAAGACTCGCTGCTTTGTGAACAGAACCAACATTGAGAAACAGATATGAACAGCCACGCATTGCTTAAGAGTCTGTCTTTCCCAAACGCATTCATTCTAACTTGTTCTTAAAAAACACTTCAAAAGGCTTTTTTATCCTTTATGAACTCAAAATATCATTAAACAGTCACTGTTTTTCTTGTTGTTTGAACAACAAACTCATTTGAGTTCTACGTTTAGTAATAAAGTTTAAAATTTATGAGCTGAAACACTTTTTAAATGAGCATCTATCTTGACTGAGAAGATTTTGTAGTATGGTTTTCATCTTCCTTTTGTTTTTCTGTGGACAGATGAATCAAGTAAATATTATCAAGTACAACAGGATGACTTTGCATAGTACTGTTAATGTAGCTGAATATTTCTCCTTTCATGATTTACCTTTCAAAAGTATAATTGAACAATCTTTGTAGTAACAAACCTTCGCCACACAAATTTTGCCTCTTTCAGATGCATATAATTTTAAGCTTGTGTTTTTGTACTTTCCCGCTTTCTAAAGTCTTTTTTGAGGTCTTCATTTATCTCTTCATTTCATCAGGTATTCTCTCTATCTAATGATGCTGTCATGTATGTCATCTCCTTTTTCATAATTTTTTACCTGTTTATTGTGCCTTGGTATTCACTGAAAAAGTCCCCGTGAAAGATCATTCTTTCAATAGCAACCACAGACCTGCAATTTTATTTTTACTTGTCTGTCGCCTGTGTTAACTGGTGGGATGGGTGCTGCCTTGGACTTAAGCACTTGCAGGACTGATGGATTATTCCTACAATGCTAGTTTATTTTCCTGTGAATTATCTGTTATTGGACATGCTGTCTTCCAAAACTGACAATTCCAAAGAAGATGTCAGATTCCCTCTGTAGAAGATATGGAGGCTAATTTATCCTGGGTGGTACCAATTTCAGCATTTCTTCACTTTCATTTTTGCAGTTACCTTACTTTGGTTCTCTGTTTTTATTGGTCGCTTTGTTTTAGAATAATTCCCCAAAATTTGGACTTTGAGAATGACAACTGTATGAGTTAGTATTTTATGTTTTGTGATCGATGTGGGATTCAGGTTCACCCTATCCATATACAACGTAGGCACCTATTTTCTCTCTCCAGTCAGCAGAGCTCAAGTAATTTACCTTGATACATGCATTCGGTTAATTTCGGATACCCTGTTATAGTTCACCTGGTTTCTATCCACATTCACAGCAGTCTGCAAGTTAAGTAGGTCTATGCAGATGTCTCTCATACTCAACGGTGGCTCAAGCATCGCTGTGTTTGTTCAGATGAAAAAACACGAACAAGCCAATGCATGAAGTGAAGCCTAAAGTGTGAGTTAGTTGACCAGCCACTAGGAACTTGATTCAATTGGTTGAATATATGTATCTAATACAGTTACAAGATTCTGCAGGACATCTGAAACGTCTATGTGAGTCTGGCAGATATGATGCAGGACTTAAAGGACGTATGTGAGTTTCTGGGCTAACAATTATAGAATGCCTAAAATGGCAATACACAGCAAAGTTCACATATAAAAAATATATATTTTTTTAATGTTGTCACTAAACATATTGGTGCCCAGATTTTCCAAAGATGTAAATAGGCAACTTTTAATTAATAATATAAATAATTTATTTATTAACATTGGTAATTTTGCATTGAAGGATTGAAATTTTTTGTGAAGGTTGAGTATTTGAGAAAATCAGGTAAAGAGAAAAAACCCCACATCACATCAATATTTTGAACAACAAAAAGTGACATTATCTCTTAACTGACATGCAATGTGAAATCCAGAACCATGTCTTGGGTGTGTAGGCTCCATAGAAACAGAAGGAATTAAGTAATACAGCAAGATACAAAATGAATCAGCATGTTGAAATTACAATGCGAAGGAAGTCATGACACTGGCCAATACAGAAAGGCTGGATATAGATGGGGATCAAAAATCTCATACTGGAGATACATCCAGGCTTAGAGAAAACATTTATATTTGAAGGTGTACAAGGTCTAACCAGCAAAAAAAAAAAATAGTGCCACAGAAGGTAGTACCTACAAGTTCATAGTCAATGTAAACTATAATTTTGACAAATGACCGCCCATGTTATTGTAGAAGAAAACAGAATAAAATTATAACTTACTTATCTAAAATGAATTGAGTATACTCTTCATGTCTAAGTGCTGAGTTTGTTATTAAGCAACACGAAAGTAATCAATAGAGAGGTACTATTCAAAGGGGAGATTACAGCAATCAATAATTTTTGTTTCACATTAAGTTGATGCCAATTCCAAGATTCCATCAAAGCTACTGTCAGTCCTTGCTGTCACCACTTCTCCCTTCAGGATAAATATTATTATACACTTCATTGGCTATCCAAACTGTATGCAATCGGATTGAGCTCTTAGATTTTTCAAATTATGGTATGATGCAAAATTCAGCTGAAATCAATGCAGTATTCCTACTGACTTAAAAAGAATTTTGGATTGACCCTTGTCACCTTGGTGATGTATCTCAGGTTATCTTATCTTTGTGATGAAAAGGAAATCTATTTGTTACCTGTGTATGTAACTGTAGTGTTAATATGGAAAGGAAAAGGGTGCAGTAGCACATTTTCTGCTCAACACATGACAGGCTGTGAGCCATAGAGTAAAACCAAGGGTAAGGATAGGACAATTCGCCTGGACAAGGTCCCCTGCTGCCTGCTGTAGGTGACACTGCTTCAGCAGGAGGGTTGCACTAGATGACCCACAGAGGTCCCTTCCAACCCCTACCATTCTGTGATTCTGTGATTCTGTGGAAGGGAGGGTATCAACAGGAGTTTTTACTGTGTGTGATTTTAGAAGAAAACTTGAATAAGGACGCATTCTCATTTAGTATAAACTGTTGTATCTCATTTATGTCTGAAGTGTGGAATTGATCCACAACACCTTACAGTAGCTGAGTATTTATCTGGTAACATTTAATTCTGATCTTCATTTACACCAGTAACGGCATGTCTGTAAAGATAGGCCTGATATACAAGCACATAAGTGAGATCAGAATCAGAGCCATAATCTTTACGACTACACTATGAAAGCAGAGAAGTAAAACAGTTTCTCCTATAAGCTATTTTCATGGTTCCCTACACTGTAGACATTGAGTGTCTCACATATATATTAATAAATTTATCCTCACAAGTTCATTTGAGAAAAGGGAACATTTTTAGATTCTTTGCAGAATTGTTACTGTGAAAAAGAATCAGATGTATTTAATGCTGAACATCAATTATTTTATTTCCAATATTACTAAAAATTCATAGTCCAGAGAAACTAGAAATGAAAGGCTAAATTCAATAATGGACTCTCAATGTCAGTTCAGTGCTGTGTGAGGCAGTGTCACATAGAAAGTTATATGCAGATTTTTAGAGCGTTCTTACCCTTTTTCGAGTTACCTTCAGGATAATCATCTTATCACCCACATGATCCTTCTCTCTGACAGTTTAGCACAGGCTCTATTATCATTCCCTTCTCATTTAGCAGGGTGCAGTCCTTTGACAGGGAAATCAGTGGAATAAATGGAACCATGTTAGTTCATCCACTGAGACAGTTTAGCTAATCCTATTTTTTCTAATTCCCTGGACAGAAAAAATGCTATGGAGTGCATTGGCCTGTAACTTGAGATGCACTACTTGTTTCTATGCTCTGACACAACAGAATAGATGCCACCAGTTATATTCAGCACAGTGAAACAGTGAAGAGAGCTGATGTACCATGCAAGTGGTGCAGGCTGGAGTAGTCTGGTTTGTGACAAATGCTTCCTCATGTTGCAGATACATCAAGAACCCACAGATAGCAGAAGGACATAGGATGAGACAATCAGAGCTACAAGGAAATCAAGAAGGGCCGTTAGATGGCAAACTCCAATACAGGATGGACATCCTTTCTCTGTATTCAGCTTACTATTTTCTTACCTATTGTTTTCAAGGAGGATGGAGACACTCCTGACCGTGCCTACTGCTGGGTCTTTTTCCTCTACATTTGAAGATGTTCTACCTCCTTATATTGTTTCAAGGTTAGTAAAGATGAAGATGGTTAATTCTCTATAAGAAAAGTGAATCCTGACTCAGGTGAAAGTGTATGACCAACTCAAGGTGCCTGAAATGGGGAACAGGTGGCAGTTGGATAACTGTAGGTTTAATTTCGACACCTTAACTTAAATACCTGAAAGACCTTATATGAACACTTTCATCAGTTTCTGCTCAATATTTCTCAAGTCATTGAAGACTGGACAAAATCACATCTGCACAGAAGATGGTCATTTATTCCACATTAAGCTTTTGCCCCAGTGCAGACATTTTTAATTTGGGTCAGTCATCCATGCAAAAGTATCTAATACCGTGTATGAGATGTCCTTAATTGTCCAAGATATCATCCCCACAAAGCTGGCAGACATAGTAGATGACTAAGAGAGGTAGGTGCTCTTCTACAGTATCAGAAGAAATACAGCAGAAGCATCCTAGTGCGTCTCAAGTTACGCTACTATCCTCTGTCTGGAGAACTAGACTGAGTTTCTTCGTTCTCGATTACCCATAGGGAAGAATTACACTCAGCTTAGTCTTCAGTCAGATTGCAGGCCACTTGCTACACTTCACTACAAAGAAACAGTGCTTTTAGGAAAGACAAAAATCAGCTTGGTCATACTTACCCTCCTTAGCTCTAGACAATCTTCTTTCTTGATCATATCTGCTGCTACTGCTTTCTATGAAATTACCTTGAAGATATATGGTGAAATGAAAAAGGTGCATGGTGGTCACTCCCAGAGTCTCCAAGAACTTTTCCAAAATCTTGGACACACAGTTGGTGCTAGATACAGTCAGGTCATGTGCTGGATTGATCAAGCAGACAGAAAGATCACTGAAAATATCCCTTATAATGCTTATACAGATGGACGTAGAACTAGCAAAATGTATACTTTTTGTGTTGATGATGGCTATGACTGTATAAATGTGCATTCTACTTATCTCGAATAAGTAGAGGTATCAAGTGACAGGAAGAGGTGCAGGTTGTTGTGCCTATATACATGATGCACACATGCAAGAAACATGGCTGAGTTCCTGTGTCTGGGCAAGTCGATATGGCTACATAGCAGCTGGAAGTTTCATGCATTTTGTGACAGGAAGACAGCCAAGATGCTTACAAAACAATGTCAAATGAGTAAAGAGAAATCATAAATGAGAACTCAGATGTCTAGACTTTGACTTTTAGTCTGATAAATCACTCTCTGTGTTACACTTCAGTACATTTTCAGGATACTTTTTTGGCTTTAAGAAGTCTTTACAAAGCTGAAATATTCTTTTGTGTAAATCTAGAAAGTCTTACAATTTTTGATAGTTCATACTTGTCTTATTAAATGAAAAATAGTGTTAAATTTTCTTTGTCATTAAAAAGTCATTGTTTCTTCTTAATTAACCTTGGAAAAGTGTTCTTCATCTCTCTGAATTCACCTAGTGTCCCGAGACCTACCAGAAACTTAAATGATTTTCTTAGTTAATTCAAATAACATTCAAAGAGCTGTTTATATTGATAACCAAAAAATATCTTTTTATTCCATATTGGTACTAAAATCATCCAGTTTACAAGAAGACCCCACAAATACTTGAATCATTAGAAAGAAGAGTATCCAGCCATAAGCTAGCAATAGAGATGAAGTTTATTCAGAAAGAGATTTAGATTTCATCTGTGCTTCATCATCTTCCAAGTACCTATCAAATTTTACTAACTATTTAGGAAGCCAAGGGCAGCCTAAGTATCTCAATAACACATTTAAAGTTAAAGATGTGAAGCAATCTGTAAGAATTTTGGTCTTGCTAAGCCAACAGGTTCTTTCTCTAGAAGACTCCAAAATAATGATTTATACGTACTCTGTAGTGGAATATATTCCCAGAGGTTGGTTGCTTTCCTAAATAACGCATTTGAACTTGATAGTAGCTACATACAATTCACCATGAAAATTGCTGTCAAACACATTACAGAAGTTCCATACACATTCAAAAATCTTAAGACCATTTTAGATAATGTAAGCACTCCCAATATTAAATGAACGAAATTTCTGACATAGTTTTCAAACTAAGCATAGATGAAAATTGTTGAGCAAAAGTAGTTCTCAAGATCTGTGATCTAACCTGTGGAGTAAGAGACGGAAGTGTTTAATACAGATTTAAAAATAATAGATATGATCTCTGAAGGAGTTTAGGATTGTCACTTATTTTGAGAAAGCAACATGGGCTTTTGATTTAGTGAAAAAAGCAACCAAATCCAACTGCACCCAATTATCAATGTTTAAGTATTTTGTATATGAATGTTTATCACTGAGTATCTCTTAAAGAGGAACAGAAGTGAGAATGAAATTGTGAGTTAATAAAATTATAACATACAACTAATAGCATTTGTATATCAAAAAATATGGATCTAGCATTTAGGAGGAAAAAAAACCTAACCAACATCCTTATATCACTTACCTTCTATACTGATCTTATGGCATGAGCTCATGTTTGTTTTCCAGCGTAAAAGCTGATCCACAGTCTTTAACTGACTCAAGAGTTCCAGACCTCCAAATACAGAGTCTACAAAGGCAGCCTCTCACTGTTCTCATTTTCAAGAGTAACTTGTATTTTTTAAAAAGCCTAACTTAACTCAGCCAGCTACTAATGTCTGAAGTTTTGAACATTTCTCTGACTGCTTTCCTACTAAAAGTAGCTGTCAGTCAGACATGACCAGAAGATGTTTATCCAGGGCACTGCAGACCATTGTATCCTATTATCTACACAAATACACTTGGATTGAGAATTAAGTCTGATTGTAATTACTGGCTTTCTGACTGTCCTTTACAAATTATATCATTGTGTTTATATATTCAAAATGAACTGTCTGAATCACTCATTGTTTAGTCATGTGGTCAGTGGCTTGAAAGTTTTAAAGGACAGCATGGTAATGAAATTCCTGTCATTAACTTCTGTAAATCTTCACGGAATTTCTGAACTGCTTCTTAAAAAATCAACCCCAGGTTTATGAACTGTGTATTTTATAAGTTCTATTGAAAAATCAAAGATGATAATGGCTGTGATGAGGGTTTTTTTATAAACTACATTTGCTTTGAAAAATACCAGTCCATGCTATTTTAGCATACTTCACTAATTAATTTGTGCTTACTCTTGTATACAAGCGATTTTCTTTTTCTCTGTCTATAAATTGGATAATAAAAGCCCTTTAGCAACAGTTTTCTCTTTTCCCTATTACTAATGCTGTCTGAGCTTCTAATTGGCGTATAAATTTTTTTTAGCAAAACTTGTTAACACTTGTAACTTGTTAAACAAAAAATTTAGACAAAAGATAAGCAGTACTTGCTTGTTTGTATGTATATAAGGGATTTATAAATATGATTATGAGTTTGTAATGGTAAATGTTTTAAAAGGTACAGGAGCTTAATTTAAATTCCCATACATACAAATAATTTTTGCTGAACTACCTGAGGTCTGCAAAAGTTGGATCTGGAAACTTAAAAGATAGACTCCTCTCCTGGTACCATCTGGTTTGGAAGTAGTGAAAACAGCTTTTCTTATCTTATTTTAACTCTAGTTCTTCCTGACAGACTAAAAAGTATAGAGGAAAGTAAAATGAAGAATAATAATAACTACAAACCAAATGCTATGAAGCTTGTAAAAACATTTATTTTGGGCCTAAGACTTTTGTTATCGTTCAGTCCTTGATATATTCAGCTACAGCCATGTACATCCCCTCCAGGTATATCTATAATTATTTAAAACATATAGGAATATCCAATAACTCTTGTTAATACGATGTCAGTGGAAACTTTTCCGTTAACTTCGGTGCAGACAGTTTGAATAGTCACATACTAATGTAATTTCATATACCTCATTTCAGGTTTGTGACATTTGAAGAATGATCTAATTCTGTGAAGCAATCAAGATTCCAATGCACAGATATTATTACATATAAAAGGTTTAGTCTATGATGTATTGTTTGCTAAAACACATAGGAAATGTACCTGCCCCTTTTCATCTGCTTCACTGGTATCCTCTGTAAATAGGGAAAATCACCGAGTATCAGATTTAGTTCACTTAATGTTGGATACTTATCCTTGGTAGCTGCTTACTCAATGGTAAGGTACAGGTACCTCTAAAGCTCATTCCCTTCTTCTTCAGATAACTCAAACAGTGAGGACAAATCACCATCTGGAGCTGTTTGCTTTTGTCCATAGATAACTGAGAAAGTTAAGCTTTATTTGAAATGAATCCCAGTTTTACTTTCTCCATTCCTCAATGACCTCTTCTTTAAGGTCCAGACAGAGTCCTTTTCTTCAGAAGTTCCTGCTGGAAATTTTATAACTCTTTAGGATTCTAGATTTACCATGGCAGTTGCCGTCTTATAATCACTATTACTACTGGCAATTTATTCTAGCTTTTAAATTATACAACTTTCCTAGATACTTTAAAAATATCAATATTTAATACATTAACACAGTAAAGTTGAAGAAGCTGTTACATACCACAGTACAAGGAGAGAGAATAAAACCCGAGAATAACAGCAAAGAGCTCTGCTACTGTATTTCTCTGTGTGCTGAATCCAGCAAGATTATGCATCTTCTTAATGCCATCTTCTTGGAGATTATTTGGGTTCAAACAGCATCCACATCCTTTTTTGGTAAGTTTGACAAGCAGTCACTATTAACTTGCACCTGCCAGATATCACTTCATTTTCCCTAATGAAAATACTTCAGGTTTCTTGCTATTCTTGCCTTTTTCCTTTTTCTTCTGAAAATTCTTCAAGTTTGACTTTATGCACAGCTGTTTTAAACAGTTTTAACAGTCCATGCCAGTAGAAGTAAATTACTTTTTTCTTAATTTAGTTTCTCTCCTCCCTCTGTCATATTTGCAATACTGTCAATAAATGTAGCCCAGACCACAAAGATCTTTTCTCTGAAAAAAACTCTATCCGTAATACCTCCAGTCTGATTAGTTTTTCCCAAAAAATTATAGGTAAGAGATCATTTTGTTATGTACTTTTTTGAGAGAAAATGTACTGAATGCTTGTTGGAGCAGTTCACAGTAAGAGGCAGTTTTTTTGGTACTTCCATGTCAAGATCCAATTTGTATTGAATGCATTGAAACATTTAAATATTTACAAGGCACTGATTTAACTTAATTGTTTACATTAGTTGCATGTCAACATGTCATATGGTAAAGTGTTTATATTTGCTGCATCAAATTAAAGTTTTTCAATACTAATGAAATGCTGCTTGCTTTTTTTTTTTTTTTTACTGAGGGGCTCACTGAACTTGATTTTGTTTAAATACTGCCAAATGTATGAGCTTGCCTCTATCTTTGTTTTCTGTTCTAGAAAATTTTGCTTTCTGCAATGAAATTTTTGTGAAAGCTTATGAACAAAAAGTTGAGATTGTAGTCACAGTGATGAAAATTTTGAATAAGGAGAAAGTACACATCTGTTTAAACAAAAATCCTAGACTTTTAACTCCCATTTATAGATTTTTAAAACTCCATTTATCAGTTAAAACTGATCAATTACCTCAATCCTCTGAATTTTCAAGATCTTTTAAAAGAATATTGCCTTTTCCTAGGCAAAGTATTTTGTGCTTATCCAGAACCTTAGAGATTAGTCTTACAATCAGGCAGAGAGAAGAAAGATTAAATGAAATGTTTATTTTTTATTCAGTATTTCCTGGACATTTTCTTTCAGGGAGAGCATAAATTATGATTATAATTGCCTAGTTGCTTAAAATCCATTTCTATAGGTTTTATCAAATTTAATAAGCAAAGAGCTGATCAGATGTATTTTAGCCTTTTTAGCTATGTAATAAGAGGATTCATAATTGCTTTACGCTTGGCTGGTGAACAGTAATGATGCTTTTGACTTTCTCAGCTAGTTCAAGGGTCTTCTGTCTTCAGAATCTATCATATTTGGAGCAGTATTGAACAAATACCAAACTTGTCATCATGAAGCATTTGCATTTTCAGGCTGATGTCAGGGCTCTGAGTGCATTAATAGCTTTAATGGTTCTGACCAATCTCACGTGAGGCTTCCAGACACACTTATGGGCCAAAAGCATCCATTTCACTTCCTCTTGGGCGATCAGTCTCTTTCTGAGCTAAGTCAAAAGAGTGTTGATCTTCTGCTCAGCCACAGCCTTTCCCTGGCTTGGTCATGGAGACCCATCACTGTCACCCCAATCCATGGATTCACTTCCTGCCCTTATCTTGCTCTGATGCCATCATGAGGGACCTGTCCTGGACTAGAGCCTAACTCAGACCTGTTGACTGACTTCCGGGCTTGATTTTAGCTCTGCTTTATCTCCATGTTATGTCCTCATTATCAGACTCCTGGATGGACCTGGCCACTATCTCCTGTTTCTCCCTCACTGTCTACTGTACGGTAGGCCCTGGCTAACAAGTACCTATTCTTCTAGCCTCCTTGGGCATCACCCTCAGCTCTGGTGCTCTTAATGAGCAGCTGGCTTTTGCTTCTAGCTAGCAATTGATTTTGGATGAAATATGTATTACTGCTGCACTAAGGTATATCTGAGTGTACGTAATTAATACCAAGCTACTGCAACAAGCATGCATGTATACCTTCAGAAAATGAAGCAAATTGCTTTCTAGAAGTAGTATATCTCAATTAAGAGATTCTGCTAATCTCCACCTGAAAATAATACCCCTGCTTCTTTGGTCTAAACATGCCTGAAATGCAATGCTGTGTTGAATCTAAAATCTGTAAAAATCCCCAATCAATGGTGAAAGCTTAAAGATGTGAGCTAATTCTGACTTTGGTTAGCACATTAATTAAACACATACCTCTTGGTATAAAGGAAAATATTATAAAACACTTTGCTTATGTTGACACTTTCTGAAATAAAAAAAAAAAAAAAATTACAGAATCACAGAATCACAGAACCATAGGAGTTGGAACCGACCTCTGGGGATCATATAGTCCAACTCCCCTGCTAAAGCAGGGTCACATAGAGCAGGCTGCATACGACCTTATCCCGATGGGTTTTGAATATGTCCAGAGCAGGAGAATGCACAACGTCTCTGGTCAACCTGTTCCAGTTTTCTGTCACCCTCAGAGTAAAGTTCTTCCTCATGTTCAGAAGGAACTTCCTATGCTGTTGTCACCCGGTTTGTCTTTTTCTTTTTTTTTTTTTTGACTGTTTGCTTCCATCAAAAAGAACTCAGCTTTGCATATAAATGCATTTTGTAGTTCATGTTGGAAAACATCTTTTCTCCTTTGTTGTTTTTGCTTTAACTTTTATTATGTATAACTTTTAATATGTACAAGCCAGGAGAGGCCTGCATTTTATAGAATACAAAGAAGTTTTCAGATTCATGCAAACCTATTCAGATGGTATGGCAAAATTACATAAGAAATTGATGAATAGATGCTAATTTGTTTTTACTAATGCTGTTGAACCTGTTCAGAGCCACTGCTGGTCTGCGAGATGTCAAAAAAGGAATCAGTATTTTACCAGCTCAAAAATACAATCAGCATCTAAGACAGCCAACATGAAAATGCTTGTCATTACAGGAAAACTCTGCTAATTCAAAAAACTGTTTTTATTTAAATGATAATGCATATTTTTGTAATCATAGAATCACAGAATGGTTTCCTTTGATAGTGACCTTACAGATCATTAGTTCCCACCCCCCTGCCATGGCCAAGGACACCTTCCATCAGAACAGGTGGCTCAAAGCCCGATCCAACCTGGCCATCAACACCTACAGGGAGGGGGCAGCCACAACTTCTCTGGGCAACCTATTCCAGGGCCTCACCACCCTCACAGTAAAGAATTTCTTCTTTATATCTAATCTAAATCTACCCTCCCTTAGTTTAAAGCCATTACTCCTTGTCTTATCACTACATACCCTTTTAAAAAGTCCCTCTCCAGCTTTCTTGCAGGTTCCCTTCAGGTACTGGAAGGCTGCTACAAGGTCTCCCCGCAGCATTCTCTTCTCCAGCTTGAATAACCCCAACTCTCTCAGCCTTACCTCATAGGAGAGGTGTTCCTTCTGCCTGATCGTTTTTCTGGCCCTCCTCTGGACTTGCTTCAACAGGTCGATATCTTTCCTGTGTTGAGGGCTCCAGAGATGGATGCAGTACTACTCCAGGTGGGGTCGCACCAGAGTGTAGCAGTGGGGCAGAATCTCTTCCCTCTCCTTGCTGGCCATGCTTCTTTTGATGCAGCCTAGACTATGGTTGCTCTTCTGGCCTCCAAGTGCACATTGCCGGGTCATGTTGAACTTCTCGTCAACCAACACCCTCAAGTCCTTCTCCTCTGGGCCGCTCTCAATCCATTGTTTGCTCAGCCTGCATTGATGCTAGGGATTTTCCCCAGCCTTGTGCGGGACCTTGCACTTGGCCTTCTTGAACTTCAAGAGATTTGCACAGACCCACCTCTCAAACCTGTCAAGGTCCCTCTGCATCTCTTCCCTCCAGTGTGTTGACTGCACCACACAGCTTGGTGGCATGGGCAAACTTGCTGAGGGTGTCCTTGATCCCACTCTCCACGTTACCAACAAAGATGTTAAACTGCACCCATCCCACTACAGACCCCCGAGGAACAGCTCTCGTCATTGGTCTCCATTTGGACTTGGAACCATTGACTGCAAGTCTTTGAGTACGACCATCCAGCCATTTCCTTATCCATGGAGTGGTCCATCCATCAAATCCATGTCTCTCCAACTTAGAGACAAGGGTGTCGTGTGGCACTGTGTCAAATGCTTTGCTCAAGTCCAGGTAAATGAAATCAGTTGCTATTCCCTCATCCGCCAATGCAGTAACCCCACTGCAGAAGGCTACTAAATTCATCAGGCACTACTTGGCCTTAGTGAAGCCATGTTAGCTGTCACCAATCACCTCCTTATTTTCCATGTGCCTTAGTATAGTTTCCAGGAGGATCTGCTCCATGACCTTGCCAGGCACAGAGATGAGACTGATTGCCCTGTAGTTCCCTGGGTCTTCCTTTTTACCATTTTTAAAATTTGGGGTTATGTTTTCCCTTTTCCAGTCACTGGGAACTTCACTGGCCTGCCACGACTTCTCAAATGTGACGGAAAATAACTTAGCAATTTTGTCTGCCAGTTCCCTCAGGACCTGCAGATGCCCCTCACCATGTCCCATGGACTTGCGCAACTTCAGGTTCCTTAGATGGTCATGAACCTGATCATCTCCTGCAGTGGTTGGTTCATTATGGTCCGTTCATCCTCACAATTCTTTCTTTCCATTTCCAAACAATAAAAATGTATAGGAAATCCTGAGTACTTTTTCTTGGGAAAAGTACAAGGCAGCTCTTCAGATGAAATCAATGCTCTTTTTTCCCAATATTCCACCCTTTCTTTCTGTAAAATAAGAACCCAAATCATTGAGGTTAAATTTTTATTCTCGTTCGTGTCATGTCATACATAAACTAACAAGTCATACTTATTTCTGGCAGATGATTCTGAGCAAAAAGTGCAGGAATAGAGTAGTTCTGGAAAAAAATCTTACAGATGAAAAAAATCATAAAATCACTATTGTGTCTTAGTCATATTCAGAAAGTGTCTGAAGCGGGATGTTATAGAAAAATATGGCTCTTTTATCTTTCTAATGAATGGTGTTATGTGAACAAATACTTCAGCTGATGTCAAAAAAGTGATAGCTAGGGTCACTGGCAGCATGCAAAGGGTAGCAAGGAAGTTGAGAGGGGAAGAATTACTTCAGTCCTTCACACTAAGTTTGGAACTCAGTTACTGATCAGGTCAGTGACAGACTGATATTGAGAAATTTGAAATGCAGTAAATAGAGAAAATCTTTAAAATAAAAGACATTTGTTTGATCATGATAGAATGAAATACGCTATTTGTAGGGCATGATTAGTTACGTAGTTACATAGACAGTGAGATCGAGTGCACCCTCAGCACATTTGCAGACGACACCAAGCTGAGTGTTGCAGTTGACACACCAGAAGGACAGGATGCCATCCAGAGGGACCTAGACAAGCTTGAGAAGTGGGCCTCTGTGAACTTCATAAGGTTCAACAAGGCCAAGCGTGAGGTCCTGCACATGGGTCGGGGCAACTCCCACTGTCAATACAGGCTGGGGGATGAAGGGCTTGAGAGCAGCCCTGCTGAGAAAGACTCGGGGTGCTGATAGATGAAAAGCTAGACATGAGCCATCAATGTGCGCTTGCAGTCCAGAAGGCCAACTGTATCCTGGGCTGCATCAAAAGAAGCATGGCCAGCAGGACAAGGGACATTATTCTGCCTCTCTACTCCACTCTGATGAGACCTCAGCTTGAGTACTGCATCCAGCTCTGGAGCTCTCAGCACAAGCAGGACATGGAGCTGTTGGAGCGAGTCCAGAGAAGGGCCACAAAAAAGATCCAAGGAATGGAACACTTCTCTTATGAGGTAAGGCTGAGAGAGTTGGTGTTGTTCAGGCTAGAGAAGAAAAGGCTGCGGGGACACCTTATAGCAGCCCTCCAGTGCATGAAGGGGGCCTATAGGACAGACGGGGAAAATATTTTCAGCAGGGCTTGTTGCAACAGGAAATGGAGTAATGGCTTTAAACTAAGGGACAGTAGATTCAGACTAGATATAAGGAAGATTTTTTTTTACCATGAACATGGTGAAACACTGGAATGGGTGGCCCAGAGAGGCAGTGGAGGCCCCGTCTCTGGAAATATTCAAGGAAAAGTTGGACGGGGCTCAGAGTAACCTGATCTAGTTTAAGATATCCCTGCTTACTGCAGGGGGTTGGGCTAGATGACCTCTAAAGGTCCCTTCCAACCCAAAGCATTCTATGATTCCTTAAGCCATCAAAGACACCCCAATACTCATTAAAGTTAACATCAAAAAGAACAAGCACTTGGTCCAGGCATTTTCCTTGCTAGTCTTACAGTATTAAGGAGAAACTTTTTTCAAAAAATTAATATAAATGCATCATAGTACAAGATCCATTTTGACTGAAAGAGTATACACGGTAAGAATAGCCAGTGTATTGGTGAAAAAGCAATGTAGAAAACAGCCTATGTCACCGAAATGATCTTGCTAGCAGTCTGAACCTAAATGAGTTGCTAGCAGTTTCATTATGCCTGTACAGTTATTTGTGCTTTAAAATTCTTCTAAAAAGCAATTCACAACATGAAGATTTTAGAGATTTTTAAAATGTAAATTGTCTGTTATACCTGACCATTTAGATAATTTCTTCTTCAAGTGCTAATCAAAGTGGGATGTACAGAATGTTGAATAGATTCGGTCATCAGGTTTTCAATAAAATAATTTTTTCCCCTAGAAAATATTGCTTTCTCAACATTAAACATTTCCTCCATAATGCTAAAAGATTATGTCTTAGCAAACAGACGAATATACAAATACATGAACAAAACAAACCCCAGCAAATTAGTTTCTTCACCCTTATGTGTTGCTACATCAAGGACAAAGGAATTGGGATGCCATTTTTGCAAAGATACTTACAGTGAGTCTGCTTCATGTAATATGTTTAAACAATAAAATTTTACATTTTTGCTTCCTAGTTGTTTGGTTAGCTTGCATTTATTGTTCTACTGTATGTTCCATATATTTCAACTCCATAAAATTTATGTACTATTGTTTTTTCTTCCAGTATATATTTTTTTACACTGCCTTCAACCTTTTTTTTTCTAACACCCTTCCTCCTTTTCTGGTGCACATTGTGCAGTTCTATCTTTCTCAACTCTTAAATCTTTTAGCTAGCTTTCAATTTAAGTTGTTGTTTACCTTCTTACTAAATCTAATGATTCTCTGAAAATATGGATATTTCTAGAGTGCAGCTCTGTGGAGAGGGACCTGAGAGTGCTGGTGGACAACAGGTTGACCATGAGCCAGCAGTGTGCCCTGGCTGCCAAGAAAGCCAATGGGATCCTGGGATGCATTAGCAGGAGTGTGGCCAGTAGGTCGAGGGAGCTTCTCCTGCCCCTTTACTCTGCCTTAGTGAGGCCCCATCTGGAGTACTCTGTCCAGTTCTGGGCTCCCCACTTCAAGAAAGATGAAGAGCTACTGGAGAGAGTCCAGCGGAGGGCTACGAGGATGATGAGGGGA
>Ga0065711_1038797_pt1 | contig 18403 bp, 14 predicted proteins | sample Hoacrofraction12_FD_59098 | JGI IMG/M metagenome (GOLD analysis project Ga0065711, IMG submission 59098) | Hoatzin crop microbial communities from Cojedes, Venezuela - Epithelial fraction 12 v2 (version 2) | ecosystem: Host-associated > Birds > Digestive system > Esophagus > Crop | place...
GGCCGCCCGTGCCGCCGTGACGGGGCAGCTCTGAGGCGCGGGGGTTGCCCGGCTCGGGGTCCGTCGTGCGGCCGGCGGCGGGGCGGGTGCGCAGCGGTCGCTGGCTACGCGGCGCCTCAGGGACGGGCTTCGGCTTTCGGAAACCAGAACCGCGGGGAAACGCCTGACAGGCAGCACGGGACCACCGGGGCCGAAGCGGAGTCAGTCTTGGGGGTTTTAATAGTAACGGCGGCGGCTCAAACCGGGGCTTAGGAAGGAGCGGCTGTCCGCAGCCGAGGCGGGCCCTGGAGCAGGCACCCGGCGCTCAGCCCCTGGAGCGATCCCCTGGCTCCCCGAGGCATGAGGCGAGGCGTGAGGTTTCCCAGGCAGAGAGCAGGCCCTCCTCACCTGATGTCGCTTCAGTCCCTCGAGCCTCTCAGACTTTGGCCTCGGCGCTGGGTTGCTGCGGGGAGGTTTGCTCCGCGCAGCAGTGGCCGCCCATTGCGCTGGGGGCTGTGCAGGGTGGGCGCCAGCCTAAGGCCGCCGCGGCGGCGGACAGCCCGGAGGGCGCGAGCCCAGCCCTTTGCGCAGTAGTGTGCTTACACCAAGTTCAAGCTGAACTTCACCTGCGCTACAGTAGTTTGCATTTGTTATCTCGGACTCAGATGCAGGCAGGCTTTTACACTTAAGCGATCTTCCTTTGCATTCTTATTAAAAAATACATAACCAAGATAGATCGGCCTGTCTTGGTAACTTGGTGCTAGACTTTCATAGTTTTCTTAACCTTGTCAGTTTTAGGTCCTAGCTCTTATATGCCTTTGCAGATTTTTCTTAAGCTGTAGTGCATGTAGTTCTGGAAGTTGCAGAGTGCTCATCTAATAGCCGAGTGCACTCGGAGTGAGGTTTTTACCACTTCCTTTGTGCGAGTACCAGCATCAATAGGATCCCTCTATCATCTGCTGTAAATCATTAAGACAGAATAAAGCTATCATTACATGATTTTCTAGCAGGTTGCCAGGGCAGCCCATGGAAGGATTCAGTGAACACCTAAAGCTGTGTAAGGGAACAAAGTTGTTTTCCCAGTTTTCATTTGCATGTCAGTCTGAGAGGCATTCAGCTTCCCGTGAGTCCGTGGCTTCCATTTGGTTATCACAGTTGTGAGGAAGCGCAGACAGCACTGTGATGATAGGGCTGTGCATATGCGTAATGTGAATGCAGTCTGTGATACGACGAGGGGGGAAAAAATAAAAGGAAATTCAGATCACATAATTTAATGGTGGCTGTAACTAAGGAGCTCAGACAAAATTAGCTAAAACTAATCTAGTTAGAAAAATAGTGCATTTAAATATTTGTCATAAAACATATTGGGTAAAGTAACTGATTTATCTTTCTCGTCAGATTTCAGACGCACAATGCAGAAGAGGTTTCCATCAATTCTGGAAGGTAGGTTTGTAGCTGTTGGCTTCGGAAGGATGGCTGAAGCTTCTGTTGGGTCTTATGTACAAAACCGATTTTATTGTTGCTTAAAACTTGCCCAGGAGACATTGCAGAAGTGTTTACTGTTAGGTACGGGCGTGGCCGGAGTGTCAGCCTGCTGGATAGAATCCTCAGAACTGGAGGAGTGTACACCCAACCAAACTAGCCACATAGTGGCTCACCTTCAGCCAGGCCTCACAGCTGACAGGGCTTTTCCTATTTTTCAGTGTATTACAAATCCAATGAGTGGTCTGGAATTCATGGTATAAGGGAGAATGACCAAATGACATGGTTAAGCAGCAAGAACTAAAGTAAGAAAGATGTGTCATTAATTAAAAAATTTTTTTAGAATAATGTAAAAATGTCCACACTAAAATGTCCAGTTCATCTTTTTGATTTCTTGCCCTTGTACTTGTTTTTCAGCCCTCTGTGCCTGAACTGTTTCTTCTTTTTGATGATGCTTTTCACATCCCTATTGTGAAGCCACTTGTCACGCTCTATTTCCCACTGGATCTGTTTCACATCTGTAAGAGGAAAGGTGAGAAATTAAGAGAGCCAACGGATAACCTCTGACCATGATGTGAAATACTGATGCATCATGTAAAAGTTAAAACTCAGCTACTGTATTTATAAATGTTAATAAAGTGCAAGTTGCCAATTTTTTTTACACCAGAGAAAGTTTTGGTTTGTTCATTTGTCACAAAATGTGCCCCACCATCTCAGAATCTCAGGGTTTAAGACCGCTCTTGCCATTGCTTTGTATTTTACTGATGCTAGACATGCTTGTGTCAGGAGTACAGTGTTTGAGTGCCTATGTTAACATTTTTCAGGTGACACCAGCAAGACTTGTAAAAGCTCTACAAAGGCCCGATTATTCAATCGGTGCATATACACATCTAATTGATTAGAATTATTTCGGGAAACTACTTTTGCTTCACTGATACTGCAAGGAGATACTCTGGTAGGCAGGCGGAGACAGCCATGCCTTAGGCCTTCCCTTCACCAGAATCCAGGACACTCATTAGCAGAGCAAAATCCACAGGAACACGTGGCAACCAGCATGCCGCCTGTCCTTATTTACAGTGTGAAAGGGCAACATGGCAGCCTCTTCCTCTTTCCTGAAGCCTTGTTCACTCCGGCAGTCAGAGTTAGCATGGGCACTGGGCATCTCTCGTAACTGAAGAAAACTAAGTCACGTCTTACTGGCATGGAGCTGCTCTCCCTACTGTCTGGTTTCTGACCGCCTGTGTATTTCAGTTACAGAAGGTGCAGCTTTTTAAGTACAGAACCTGAAGAGAAAGAAGCAGAACAGCATTACACCTGCCTGCCATTTGTAGCGTGTACTTACTTGCGTTATCTCTGTTTGCCATGGCGTTCATTCCGATATTGTCAAACTTGGACCCAGCATTTTCATCCAGCAGATAGCCGAACTTTAAAGAGAGAAATTTTAGTATTTTGTTACAAAGAAACAAGTAAAATGCTTGATCGGTTTTTGCTAAGTGCTGATCAGACTTACCTCTTCTGCAGATGCCAGTATACTGGCATCTTTGAGTTTTCTCTTCTTTCCTCGGTTGGATCCTTAAAACAAAAGGTATTATTCTTACAAGACAGAATTTTAAGTTCACAAAGACACTCATGCAAAGTGTTACCATGTTTTAAATTTTTTTTATTTATTTAACAAGACCATCTAAAATAGCTCTGTTAGAAACCTTTATCCTCTACCTCCACTAGAAAAAAAAAGGGAAAATTTCCAGCCAAGAACTAAATAGCACAGAACTGCGCATCGTGTGTTACCAACAGATGCACACACTGCCAGTACAACTCCACCCTTCCTTCCAAAGTTCCTCCTCCGATTCCCAGTCCTTCAGCAGCAGATTGTCGCTTCAAATTAGGCCACACTGGTTGGAGGACAACCTCCTTTCCATTTATGGTTTATTCAAATCTGAACCCAGATTCAAAAGCGTAGATAACGCACTGTACTAAACCCCCCTGATTCCAAAGTTTTCCAGGCTCCATATTTGTATTAAGCCTCCTCAAATCGAAATCCTGGCAGCGTGTCCTTACCTTCAAATGATCCCACAAAATTCATATCTTCCTTTCTCTTGCCCTTTTTACTGATGGACTTCAATTGCTTGTCACTGCTTGGGTCTGACAGGGAAAAAAAAAAAATCAATCCCTCATTCTCACATATATGCACGTATTTAAAGCACAGCAGAGGCTAAAATTTCTTTTTAGGTGTATTTGTCATAATGGTCTGAGTCTTTACTTTTAAAAAAAGTTTAAAACACAGCGTGCACAATCAGTCTTGGATTTCTTCAACCCAGACAACTGAAAATTGGTCAGTGGTGTACCATTCTTTATGCTTTTTACTTGCAGCACCAAAAATGAATGAAATATCATACTAAGATACATGAAATATGAAGGCTAAAAGCAGGTGTTATGTAAACCTTGAATGTCTGCTTGGTAAGTTTGTTGAAATAATAATCTCATGAACGATTTAATGTGTTAACAGCTGCATGAATAGTTTAGCTCCTCTACCCTCAGTCATCTTTCTGTGACCTCAAGTTATTAGTTGAAATACTCCGTTAATCTGTGCTTTACCAGCCACATAAAGTGTATACTGTGTAAACTGCTTTTCAGCTGAAAAGATAATAAAACCATGCAGATGCAATGATCGGTTATTACAGTGGTAATAAGAATTTGGATGCTTAGCTGTATTAGAAGAGTAAGCTGTTACTTATGAGACAGCAATTTAAATAAAAGTTACCTCATGTAAAAAAAAAAAAAAGAACATTAACTAGGTCTAAAGAAATTACCAAGTACGAGATTTTTTTTATTTTTCTCTTTGAGATCTTTTAATATTTCTGCCTACTGTAGCCAGTGATTTGTGTATACAGCTACTTTTGTTACTGCCAGTGTTTTCGGAATGAAAGAAACCTGGCTTGTTTGCAAGTTTTTATACCCAGGTGCGTAATTCCCACTCCCCCCTAGAAGACTGTGCCAGGAAGTGTTTCTCTCCAGACTTTACTGTGCGGAGGAGGACGTGTTGTCACTTCTTTACTTAAAAGCCAAACCTCCCACCTAGGTAACTAAATCTGAATTTATATATGAAATTACATGTTAGATAACCTATTTTTAAAGCTTTTCCATCTCATTTCTTGACAATAAATGGTACTTTACCTAGGCCATTATCATCATCAGACACATCCATAAATACACCTCCCTCTTCATCCATATCCTCTCCAAAGTCTTCCTCCATACTTCCTAAGGAGACTTCCTCATCATCCAGATCACTGAATTCATCTTCACCATCAGAATCCTCCCAGTCAGCACCGGATTCCTCGCTTCTTTGGCCTTTCTTACCGCCTTTGGTTTTCTTTTTTATATTACTAAAAAAAACACGTAACAAGCTTAGCACTTCACCTGGCAGAACACTGTTTGCATCCAGAAAACATCTACCTACCAGCAAATACTATGTTAGAAAAGTTCAACATCATTGCAAAGTACTGTAAATGTAGGCTGAGACCTACGAAACGTATTATGCGCTCAGGTATGTCTTCAACATCAGCATATGGAACTGCTGATTATAATACTGCATTATACAAGTCAACCATTTTAAGAAGTTTTGTAGAGAACTGAAATTCACAGAAATATCAGCTTCGGCATTTTGTCTCCTACGAGCCTTTGCTCCTTTTCAGAAAGTCTTTTCTGTAAAACACGCAAACTACTGGTATCTCTAACAATTCTACTAAATGAAGAAATAAGACTTTTTTTTTTTTTTCTTAAGGAAACATGCTTCTTTATGTACTAGATGGTTACTTGTTTGTTGTCTCCACTTTGCTATTTGTTACCCACACGAGTCTGGAACACAAAAATATTCAGGTTTCACTAGAAGTTTAAGCTTTAATTCTCCTTTCAGGTCAAGAAAAAAGACTTTCTGTCCTGATTTGAAAGCTGTATTGCAGATACTTTAAGTAAAAAAGAGGCTACTTAATCATTCATGGTTGGACTTGATGATCTTAAAGGTCTTTTCCAACCCAAATGATTCTATGACTGTACGATTAATGAAACTGCTGACTTCCTGAGAACCGAGCTCTGTGATTCTGGATTCCACAAAGATTTTTTACTGCGTTAGGTCCAGTTACCAGTCCTTACAGCAGCAGTACCACTATGCCTCATTCTGCTCGCTTTTGTACTGGGTAATTCTCAAACAGAAACCTGAGACAACGAAAAACAAGGAAGATTTTACCTTGCTTACTGGGTCACTGCATTGTATAAATGAAATACTGCAGGTCTCACGCGTCAAGCCAGCAGACTGTGAGCACCACAGGGTCACGATGCTCCATTATGGGACATGCAGAAAAACAGCATTACCCAGCGTTCAGCTGCTACTGCCTTTTTTGCAAGACTCAGAGTCTTTCTGAAAAAGGTCTATCCAATTTTGCAGAGTAAAACTCTATATAGGTATTAAAACAAGAGATGAAAGAACCAATTTGAAGTCTTACCCAGCAAAATCAAGGTCATCCTGGCCAACATCAATGGCATTATCAGCAGCTTCGAATGTATCTAGGGGGAAAGAAATTATTTATGACTACACAACACAAGCAAACAAAGAAATATTAAGTCATTGCAAAATAAATTATTTTTAGGTATCATTTTCCTGAACAGTTTATATGATCTGCATCAGTAACAAGGGGCCCTGACACCAAAGGGTGCATACTCCTATAGAAAAATACTCCACAAAACAGTTACCTAAAGCTAACAGGACTTTTTCTGAAAAAAATATTTTTCTTTGAAAAATAATGGAAGTTTTCTTTTATCCAAAGAGTAATTTCTGGCCACAAGTCGATGATGTGGGAAGCACAGACACGAATGGACACACAATTGCCCAGTGATTCAAACTTAGTTGGCAGGTGGGATATCACAAGTCCCAAACACTTGCTCCAAGTCAGACAGAACAAAGACTCAATTAAGACACCCCGAGCAAGTGTCCTGCCAGCTTATCTGTATGTTAATTTTCCAGTTAGATGTATTCACTATAATTTTTGACAGAAAAGCAAGCAGACTAGAGGGTGAAAGCTCCTATCATTGGATTCACTTAGGAACAGACTGCTATATAAAATAGCAGGTAAAAACAAAATCTGAAAAATTACAGCTGTTCAGTTTCAAAGAGTAAACGCTAACATTAGAGGGTCCTTAATTTAAGCTTCTGAGTTTATGAAGCAAATCCTCAGGGACAGTCAACTTTAATTACAGATACTTAACAATTAAACGACAAACACAATTAGTAACAGACTCTTGTCATAACTAAGACCATACTAATTGCGTCACTAAGGAAGAATCCTGCTATGGGAGTTCAGAATTCCCTAAAAATATTGTACACAACAGTTATGGACACCTAACTGGATTTTTTTTTATTTTTCCAAATACCTGTATTACTGTATAAGCAAAATACGAAATCATTAAATAATTGACATTTATGGTACACTAACATATTTAGATTCTGGAACAAATCATACATTAATTCCAAAGCAAACAAAGTACATGCTACAAGAAGAGCTAAGACTACCGCAGAAGTTTACCAAGGACCTAACTGAACAAATGTCCTCATCAAAGGTGTTAGGAACAATGAGAGAAACTGTAAGGAAGACTGAAAAAGGCCAAGCAGTAAAGAAAGAATAGAAGCAAACGTTACACACTGTTAGAAAAAGTTATTTAACTCTCAGACTACATTAGGAAAAGAACAAAACGGCATGAACTGCCACTCATGAGCTTATGTTCAAAACCAGACAATTTCCAACCATTCAAACAAGCTGAACGCTACTGGAGCGGTGAGAGCAAGACCTCTTTTACGAGACGGCCATCCAGTTGTCTTATGCGATGGATAGTATGAACTGCTGGCTGGAGCAGCATAGAATGGGAATTGGAGAGCCAGTTTTATTCCACTCCCATATTCTTGTATCTGGCTCTTTTATAAACTATAAAAAGGATAAATTAATAAATTGCAAAAGCAGGAAATATTGGGATAGTTACGGCAAGGAAAAACACAACCTTACCCAATGCTCTTTCAAATTCATCATCATCCACATCTTCCACACTTTCTTCGTCATCCTGACGCTTTTGTTTCTCTCTCCTCTTATCGAACTTCGCATAAAATCTGAAATAACATATTGCTCTCAGACACAAAGTTATACGTGATGACCCTTATGACAAGTTTTCAAAAAAACCCAACCCGCAGATTGTTTCACATGTATTTTGCCAGTTGAAAATTGTAAGTAATGGTTTCAAACACATCCCAAGTCAGAGATTTGTATTTTCTTTGTTTTTCAAAGACTAAGCAACTACTGCAAGATTTAAAACATAGGAATTTCACAGCTGAAGGTGCCATAAATTATTTTGAACACAGTGAATTTATAGAAGGGCACAAGAAATATGTGAAAATCTGCCTGATACTGATAAGGAAGAAACATTCAAGTTCAACTTGAATCTAACTGGGGGGCAGAAGATAAATTCACCCATGAAGTTCTGTTAAATTTTCCGCTGTAGCCCTCTTCTTTTGTGTGCTTTGTTTTACCTTCTGTCAGCTATTTTGAACCATTTTCTCTCCTTCATTTCATATTCAAGAACCACCAAACACAGAAGGCAAAACTGATCATACACAAGAGCAAAACAGTGGAGCACTCCATATGGAAGACTTTAAATGTGTAATCTCAGTATTGTTACACTGAAAATGACTGAAACTGTTAACTTTTCACACAGGGCATTTTTTAAAGGTTCTTTTCTTTAATCTCAGAATTAATACCACCATTTTATTAATTAACCAGTATTATAATATCAATATTATAATATTAAGTAATTAAAATTAATAAGTTCCATTAAGCTGATATTTCAAAAAACTTTAAAAGCTCCTACAGCAATGAATACATTAAACTAAAAAAAACCAAAGTGAATTAAACAAAATAATGGAACACTGATCTCCTAAGGAGACACAGGTAACAAGTATTTTGATTTAATAAGAACGAATCTTTGCAAACATGTACCACTTCAATTTTAGTATTACAGCTGCATTTTTATATAATAATCTGAGAGGAAAGCCAACTAAACAGAAAGAACTATGAATAATAAAAAAAGAAATACACAGAAAACGAACTCCTCTGACATTCTGGCATTGTTCCATTCTAATAAGCATTGATGCTACCAACATAAGCAAGGTATATTCCATTTTTTTTAAATATACTTCTAATGCATGAGAATTACAACCCATGAGACATTCATCATTACCCATTATTTAAAGCCTCTTTATTATAATGTCAACTTATTTGATTGTAGACTACAAGCACTGACTGCATTTGTTCATAAGTGATACTCTTTCTTAAGCACTTTAGAAAAATGTTGAAATTACGTTCTAAGGAAAGTAATATCATCACAAGTCACTCAAATTAATTAAATTTTGCAAACACTTGGAATACCAGACAATACTTACGAAATGTAATGGGTTTTGATGGCATTGCATTAAAAAACAACACTTTAAATGAACATTCACAAGTATTTCATTACCTGTGAAAAAACACTTCATCCACTGGGATTTTGCTTTCATCTTTGGTACGGAATTCCTTACTGTTGACTGCAAAAAGAAAAAAAGAACTGATTTACCTTAAGCTGAAGTGACTGTTATTCTTTTAAAAGCTTAGACTGCATGCACGGACAGAAGCACGCAGATAGCCAGTGTCATCCGTTCAATAAAGTGGAGCTCATCTCGCAACTTCTTCAAACCAGCAGTTCTCAGCACCTATACTGATACTTCCATGTGAGCAGGCCCCATAGAAAAACTCCAGAGGCACAGCCCTAACCAGGTTCTAATCTATGTATCAGCAAGGGAGGTTTTGCAATCACCTACAACAGGAATGCACATTTGAAAAAAAAATAAAAGTAGGAAGCATAAGTTTGCTGTCATGCACCAAAATACTGCAACTGCTCCTGCCCAGCGCTCCTGGCAGTTGGAGAAACGCTCGTCAGCAGCAGCAAGGCAGGACTATACACCAGTTAAGCATGCTGAAGAAGGGATCGAGCCTCACCCTGCCTCCATTTCTGAGGAACTCAGGCAAAATATGACACTCCACAACAGCAGATCGACTAGGGTATTGATCGGATTCCCTGTGGAGAAGGTTTTTACCCTCCTACATTCCCCTTCTGTCCTCCACCTCAGAAGTGAACTAAAGGAGAAAGAGCTACTGATTATGATAGTGGGCACAGACTATAATATTTTCTAAGTGACAAGCCTCTAAGTTTCTGAACCCAGACCAGCATACTCGCAGAAGGACTCTTCAAATGAATAGCAGATGGTACCACAGGCTTTGCAGTCTCAGTGCTCTAAGCCCCAGCAGAGCCCAGCTACATGCAACAAGTGCAGATGTTTGTATCTGTATTAATACATCCGTATTTTTTATATTGGATGCTTCATTTGTAGAACGCTTAACTTCCTCAATTCCACTCCTAAATGCTCAGTCTGCTCCTTCAACTCAGAGTAAACTAAAGAATGTGATAAACTATACCTTCAAACGTATTCTAGGTAAAAATTCCTACTTTGAGCTTTAATAACCATGAAACCATGCATCAGTGAAGGTACATCAGCTTATCTGTACAACTAAAACCTCTGTGCAACACAACAGACCCAAAGTTAGAGGAAAGCACATCCCTTAGGAATGCTACAGAGATTCTACCACAGAAGATGGCACTGCTTCTGTCCTCCAGCAGCATGTTTTACTGATGGTTTACCCGGATTTTTAGCTTCTTACCACCAAATCCTGCCCTTAATCGCTGCTGGAAACAGTGGGACTAGGCAAAAAGCAATCTCTTTCTGGAGGCAGGAACGTTCAGCAAAGTAACTGCGCCAAAGATACATTACACTAATCCTAAGAGCTGCAGCTGTGGCACTGTGTGGAGTAATCCGTATTATTTAATGAAAGAGCCTAATGTGATTCACATCATTATATAAATCAATTTTCTGAGATTTTATTTCATTTTTCAATCATGATAAGCAGAATAAAAGTGGTTACATAACTTGGAAACAAATAAAAACATGAACTACACAGTACTACCATATTAACTACTGCTAGATCAGCATACGTTTTTAAAGATTTCTATATAAATATCAGGTATTTTTAAGAACTTTAAAAAACATTACTTGTAAAACTAGGATGCCAGACATAGGAATGGCATGTTTGTGAGCAGAAAATATAGTTAATATTTTAAAAGTTCAGGTCCCTCTGAGGTTAGTACCCCAACAGATTGCTCTTCTAACTAGAAATATCATCAGCTGGAATAAATTCTAAGGCTTTTTTAAGCCTTTTTTCCCCCTAAGTGGTCACATTGCTATCTACAAGCAAATTTGTAATGATGTCGTAAACTTTTTACACTAGACTGCAAATCTACTCTTTACCCAGGGGGTGTATTTGCTTTTACAGGGATGCAGGAGAAAGACAACTCAGCATAAGAAAAGGTATAGGAAGCTTATGCAGGTCATAGCAAAAATAGCACAGAAAACAAGGCATGCCATTTTCATTAGCTCTGTCCTTTGCTGTTACACATTTCTTAATAGGACGGCGAGACAGAAGGTATGACCTTCATCATGCATCAGAAAAAGGAATTACTACAGTAGAAAGTAACGGACAGTTGGGGGGGAAAAACCGAGAGAAAAGAAAGGCCTTAAAAAAAATCTGGTGTGTAGCCAAGTGCTACAGCAGAAGACAAAAGTGTTTTCCTACTCAGGAGGCTATCAGTTTGGGTAACTGACTTCCTCTATGTCATTCGTTCTTAAAATGATTCAATGGACCCAAAGTTTCAGCTGTGGAGATTCCATGCACCCTTACAAGAAGATTAGACCTGATCCCGAACATCAGGCACCACCACTGCACTCCTGATGGACAGGACTTTCTTTTCATTCTAACAAAAATAGCATTGACAGCACAGATGACACAGGTCTACAAGAATCAGCAGCCATCATAATCTTAACTGAAAAGGGTCTCACTTACCTGCAAGATTCTGCATATCTTTCATAAACTGCTTCTTCTTTGGCTGCATTACCACACTGCTGGTGTTTTCTGTAGCAGAACATAAATCAGAAACAAATTACTTTATTACTATTGATATAAAACTGTGAGGAGTGGCTGATACACCTGATATAAAACTGTGAGGAGTGGCTGATACACCAGAGAGTTTTGCTGCCAACCATAAGGACCTCAAGAGGCTGGAGAAATGGGCTGACAGGAACCTCATGCAGTTCAACAATGGGAAGTGCAAAGTCCTGCACCTAGGGAGGGACAACCCCATGCACCAGTAAATGCTGGGGGCTGCCCAGCTGGAAAGCAGATTGGCAGAAAAGCCCCTGGACGTCCTGGTGGACACCAGGTTGACCATGAGCCAGCAATGTGCCCCTGCAGCAAAAAAGGTTGACAATACCCTAGGCTGCGTTAGGTGGAGTGCTGCCAGCAGGCAGAGCAAAATGATCCTTCCCCTCTGCTCAGCACTTGTGAGACTGCACCTGGAGTGCTGTGCCCAGGTCTGGGCTCCCCAGTACAAGGCAGACATGGACATACTGGAGACAGTCCATCGAAGGGTCACTAAGATGATGAAGGGACTGGAGCATCTCTCCTCTGAGGAAAGGTTGAGAGCTATGATTGCTCAGCCTGGAGGAGGCTCAGAGGGATCTCATCAACGTCTATAAATATCTGAAGGGAGGGCATAAAGAAGACGGAGCTAGGCACTTTCCAGTGGTGCCCATGACAGGACAAGAGGAGATGAGCACACACTGAAACACGGGAGGCTCCGTCTGAACATCAGGAAACACTTTTTCACTGTGAGAACAACTGTACGCTGGCACAGGTTGCCCAGAGAGGCTGTGGAGTCTCCATTCTTGGAGACATTCAAAAGCCACCTGGACAGCCCGCTCTAGGTGGCCCCGGTTGAGCAGATGACCTCCAGAGTTCCCTTCCAACCTCAACTATTCCGTAGTCCTTACAGTTCCCTACTACTTTGCTTATTCCTGCTAGGTTAGCAATTTCTGCACTGCGGATGGGAGCGGCTCCGCTGGTTCTGAGTTGCAGACATCTCTCCTGCAGCCCTGAAGACTGATCCCACTCCTCTGTTGCACCACACGCACCCCGAATACTGAACAAGCACAAAGGGTTACTCGGCAATCTGAGAGAAAAAGAGTTTGGTCACCATCGATAATCAAGATCATACGCTGATATGTACAGAGAAGGTTGTACCTTTGCCTTTACTGAGTTTGGGATTTCTGTACACAAAGCGATCCAGGAATCTCATTAATGTGAAATCTTGCAAAGGGTCACCAGAGTACTGAATGTGATTTCCCTGAAAGAAGAAAAAAGCCAAAAATCATTAAGGTCTTCATTTTAGAAAGACAGCAACTAAACACAGAGGACTCAAACAGTCCAATAACAACATTAAACCACACCTTAAAAAGACAAAAACTTGGGGATACTTCATCACTTAAGTATCTGTTAACACACTCCTGTACAGATTCTTATTTTTTTTCAACACTTTCCTAACTAAAAAACACCTCCTTCACTTCGTTTCTGTGACGAACTGCCTCGCAATGTACTGTGCTAATAGCAGTTAATACCCAGCACTATCTGCATACCATACATGCAAATGAAAATAATTATTTCATACATACATTTGTGTAGGTTTGAGTATTTTTGGCACAATAGTATTAAAAAAGAATACTGGCAGGGTTGCCCACATAAAAAAGCCAAGTTAAATAAACAGACAGACCAAAACTCCACAAATGCTAAAACAGAATTGTGTAATACCCATATTTCTACCAAGTTAATTGCTTCTGTGAGCAGTCTCCTTTAGATAGAACATTTTAATTCCATGAAAAGCTTTGCATCTGAGTGTATGTTACAGTGCTGCAGAGCTGCTAGTTACCTGCAGAGTGCAAGGAGGCTTTCTAATGTATTTTTTCAAATGGCTAAAGACAGCTAACATAAAAATCAAACTTCAAAGCTACAGACTAGTAAAAGCACTTACTTCTAGAATTGTTTTTGCGAACAGGGCCACAGATGGATGAAAATGTTCAGAAAGCTGAAAAACACGAATCATTCATTTATTTCTACTTTATAAATAAATGCAATCATTACACATGTTGACGTGCCAGACACTTGACAACACCACTGCATCATAAGACCACCCTGTAGCTCACCGAATAACATGCAGATGCATGTAGTAGTGCAAGGCTAATGTGCTCTGCCCTTGAACAGGTGAAGACTTTCAAGTTCTAATCTTTTGTTTGCATTAACTAAATACATTCTTACTTACAATTTTATTTAATTCAACACTAAAAAGCTTTAGTGATACAAAGCTAAGATGCAAAAATCAAAAAATATTATTATTGTCCAAATCGCCACTTAAAAATTCCTATTTCCTACTCCGGAATAAGCTGAACAATGTGTCGTTTAACCTTTCTGCTATGTTACCCAAGTAGCTATTCCAAGAATAACCAAGCTGATTTTCTTCACTCAATACAAGGGCCACGATAAGACACAGGGTAATCAGCAGCACAAGAATGCCTTACCTTCTTCAGTTCCCAAAGGCTTGTACTTTCAGCACCACAGTACAAAGGACTGCGGTGCATGGGATCATACGAAGCTCCACTCTTCCTGCCTGAGGGGAAGAGGAGATGAAAACAACATAAACTTCCTCAACCAACTTTATGAGAGTATTACTTCCATTTCACCACGTCAGTAATGCTGCCCATCATTCTTGGCTGGACAAGCCACAGATTCACTCAGTAGCAAGGAAGGGTTATATTCAGCTGCCCTGCCCCAGTGTATGATCAGACGCACAGGTGAGTCCCTACGTGTTTCCACGGAAGCTCCTGAAAAGCCCTGCTCTGTTCCAAAACGTCCTCAGGAAAGAGTGATACTAGAAGCAGGTTCAAAGCTAGATGAATTGTTCTAGCAAGCTTCACAAGCAAATGAGCAGTTACACACCCTAACCTTGGCTGCATTGCTCTGAATATAGAAGCAAAAAAATCTGAGCCTGTTCATTGCTTAGGCACAAATGCAATAAACTGCATAAAGCGAAATATGCTATCAGATTCACAGTGTCTCTTCATCACTGCTGAGCTAACAGATAAACAAAAATTATTCTGACTGATTGCTCTGAATCAAACTTCAATCTGAAAAAGTAAAATAATATTTTAATCACTTAATTTTACAACAAGTCTTGATCAACACGTCACTGTTACGGAATGTCAGAAGTTAAATGAATTATGTTTTCTTACTCATTTACCTCCCATATTCAGATGATGCACCCAAGAGGCTGCTGAATTTGAATTGTTTGTTTTAGCAGAATTTTCTGCTGTTCTCCTTTCTTCATCTTCTACTTTGTCTGCATCCACAAACTTTTCCTCGCTCTCTTCAGCCTCTTCTTGATCCTTAAAGCACTCTTCATCATCTGACTCCTAAACAACAAAAAATGTTAGCGAACAGCTTTTCCTTTCCAGTTTTATTCTGATTTATTAGAAAAATGCACATATAGTTCTTAAGAAGCTACTTACAAAAATCTAAACAAGTGATGGCCAATGTTTAAGCAACACAGATTTTTGGCCTTGATACAGGACTTAAAATTGAACTTTACAGCTTACATTACACAAGTGTAATGATCCCTCCCCGCCTGAAGAAAGAAGAAAAAAAAAAAAGCCAGTCCTGCCTAGCTGTACTTCAGAGACTGCAGACAGAAGAAACAAACAGGCTGTGTTTTGACAAACCTTTTGGGCAAAGAATGTTTACCTGCTTACTTATACAGCATTTAGCGAAACAATCCTCTCCCCACGAATGAAGTCCATAAGACCTGTTAGAATGCTTGAAACACCCTCATGTATGCAGATTTTTAATACAGCTATAATTGTTCAAGTGCTTTCTCCCGTAACATTAGCAAAGCCTCAGGTTGCTAATAAACAGGTTAGAGAAACGTGCTTATGAAACTAGCTCTTACTGAGACTACAATGAGATAAAGAAATCAACTTATACCACATGATCCTGTAACTGGACCCTTAACTCTGGTTTTACTTTCAGAAGCTCAGACAGAAGGTAGAGGGTTCCACAAATGAAGGATGGCATTTGTCCACAAGTGACTTGAAGTAACCTCTTCACAAAGGCCTTCACGCGCCGTAACACTACATCTGCCTTCAGAGATTTATAGACAAGATTAAGAAACATGGATGGTTTTGACCAGGTTGCTAACGCAGGATCTAGAAGCTTCCTGTAGAACACACGGGAGAAAATATTGCCGATTGTTATAATGCATGTAGGATAATAATTATTACTAACAACAATCATCTACATTTTTCAGAGTGCCATCTAAAAGACCAGTGACAGCTTGTTATCCAATACTCAAAACCATTGAGACCAACCCTGAACAGTCAACAGGCCTGTAATATTTCTAGATATATGAGACACTGAAGATTAAAAAAACAAGTATCAGTAAACAAAAAAAACGGTAAGACAATATAAAGAAACTGAGTGGAACTGCAAACTGTTATTTCAAAACCAGTCTCAAAATTTGAGAAGTAAGAAACTAATCTGATTTATTCAGATGTTCAAAAAAATAGAAAGAAAATAGTTAGCAATTAGCATGCTTCACAATCAGACCTGACATACATGCTGGCAAGTTCATTTTCCACTCCAGTTTTTTTTTCCAGACTGCCAGGCATGGCAAGGCCCCTAAATACATTGCACGTTCTGGGGGAACTTGAGCTCCCTTTTTAAAAATCAGCAGCTTCCCTTTGGTGTAGTAAACAGAAGCCTGTAAGTATCCTACAAACAGTTTAAACAACCAGCTCGGATGAAAACAGAGAAACTCTTATAAGATAAGGCTTTCCAACCACACAAATTAAATCATCTGAAGAACTTGTTAACACAGTATTTGCCTGCCCCCCATACAAAGAAAAAGGAAACCAGATTTTAGGCTATTACATGACTAAACCGTTGTACCTGTAAAAGTGATCTCAGAAGTAGTTATCTATTAGTTTCAAATAATATCTGGAATTAAAACATGCCACCAGAAAACAGTACAAAGGATGAAATGCATATGTTGTGTTCTCAGGACCTATCACTACTGTTTGTTTTATCCCCATGTTAAGTAAAAGAAATGACACGCTTTTTCTTCTAGCTCATACAAAACATCAGAAATTTGTAGCCAATGAGACGCAAAACTCGCAAGATCTTAAAAGCAAAATGTTTCCACAACTTTAAACTAATGGTGACTCCCTCATAAAACAAAAGTAACATAAAAAAAAACGCAAACCTGTCACTTACTTGTACAGCGCGGCGTAGTACCTGTCTGATACAGTCTGCTGAGAGTCCATCACTTGAAACAGTAACATCAGGGCCTGGACGCTGGTGCCAAAGTTCACAAGATGCAGAACTTTGAACAACGTGTCCATTTGTTCTTTCACTTTCTCATCACCAGTCTCAGCGTAAGGATAAGCTCTGTTTACCCCACAAAGCAGAGCACTGAGCATTTTGGATTCAATGTCTTTTTTCTTAATGCAGTTCCGAAAAAAGCAAAAGTACAAAGTTATCAGCTTGTTAGCCAACGCGCTTTCTTCGTGACTGAGGACAATCTGATTCAGGAAGCAAATGGCATAATACTGAGTTTTCACATTCATGTTTGACCGGTACAAAAGCCTCTCCACCTCACTGCACACTACTCCCTTCATATTCGGGTGCTTGTGAAGTAACGTCTCCAAAAGATAAGAGGCCTTGGTGGCGACTTTGTTCTGAGGGTCTCCCAGTTTATTCACCAGCTGAACAAGCAGAACTTTCTCCTGCTCAGGCTTGTTACAGAGAAGCTCGTGGGCAACTGCCAGCGCTCGGGACTTCGCTGCCGTCAGAGAGTCATGACTCAGTGCTTCTAACGTCTGCACAAACTCGGCCACCTGCAGCTTCAAGTGATGCTCAAAGTACCACAGTATCAGCCGTCTGTCTCTTGAATCCCTGTTGCCACTCGACATCTTCTCTATGTTGTCAAACGGTCGCTGCGAGAAAGACCACAATTTCCGATTGTCTGGTAAGAGATCTGAAATGAGAAGCTCCTTGAAAGTGTCCAAAGCCATGAGGCTCTGATGCCTGCTGCCCTTTTTCTTTATAAGGTTTACCAAGTTCTCAACGAACTGGAGACTGTGGACAGCACTGTCCTGAATGAGCAGGGTCATGGCTGCCATCCTGTCAGCCAAGGTCCCCGACGACACGACAGTTTTCATCCACGCCGAAGAGGCCCCCTTCTGATAATCTGTCTTGTTCTTGTACAGGTCCGTCTCGTGTTCGTACAGCTTCTGGGCCAAGGCCTTGTACTTGGAGAGCAGCGCCTGACTTTGCGGCTCTGCAGAGAACTCGTTGGTGTACTCCAGGTCATACCATTTGCCCCCCGGTTTGACCAGTATCACTTGCCTGGCGTGAAATTCAAAATCTTCTTGCGGCCTCTCCTTCTTCGCCGGAAGGTGCCGGTCCCGCTCAGCGCCAGCTCGCTGCTCCGCGCCGTCTTTCGCGCCGCTTGCCTTTCCCTTGGCTTTTTTCCCTCCCCTCGCTTCAGCCGCAGGAGGGTTCGCTCCTTTCCCGCTTTTCTCTTTCTTCGGGGGCTTCTCCTCCCCCCCGCCACCGCCGCCCGCCTCCTCGCCCTCCGCCCCCAGGCAGAGCTCCGCGTACCGCTCGAGCCCCAGCGAGCCGACGAAGGCCTCCAGCTCCCCCTCCGTCAGGTCGTCGATGGCGTCCCTCTTGCCGCCATCCACCACCTCCGCCGTCTCGTCCACCCCGCACAGCATCGCGTAGTCTTGCTGAGGGGGGGAAGCGCGCGCCCGTCACGCGCGGGCCCGGCGCCGGGCCGCGCGCCCCCACGGGCGCCTCGCGACCCACGAGGGCCCGTC
>Ga0065711_1038798_pt1 | contig 18403 bp, 9 predicted proteins | sample Hoacrofraction12_FD_59098 | JGI IMG/M metagenome (GOLD analysis project Ga0065711, IMG submission 59098) | Hoatzin crop microbial communities from Cojedes, Venezuela - Epithelial fraction 12 v2 (version 2) | ecosystem: Host-associated > Birds > Digestive system > Esophagus > Crop | place...
GGGGGGGGGGGGGGGGAGGTGTGCAACAAAGGAGGAGCCACAAGTAAAACAGGAATCCTTTCTTTTAATTTCAGCCTCATGATTCAACATTTATGATGTCAATAATTTTAAGCTGTAAACAGCAAACTAACAAAAATCATGTGTGGGAGGGAGTTAAATCTGAGCTCAGGATGATTGGCATTTCTTGCAATCACTAGTCAAGCCTGCTTCAAAGACCTGTGTGCACTTTATGGACTCTTATTAGCACTGGCAGCTTTACCAAAGGAGATGGCAATACCAGAACAGACCAACAGTCCCCTTTAGTCTCACTGTGCAGTGGCCAATGCCCCAGTCTGGGTAGCAAAGGTGGGAAATTTTTCCTGATTCACACAATTATTCATATCAGTCCCCAGTGCATCCTGCATACTGCTGGAGGAGGTGACAATAAATGGGAGGTGTCTGCAGGAGTTGTTTTGTTTTCTTCCTCTGTGGAAGGTAAAAGCGGGAAAAGTTATGTTTCAGTTGAGGAGGCTTCCTTGGGAACCTTGCAGATGAGTAACAAATTGGTCTCTATGGCAGTCTTTGTAAGAGGTGCCAATCCATGCTTGGGCTGTTAAGTAAGCAAGCAGCTGTTTGGTGCTGGTATCCAGGGTGGCTTTGGTTTTGCTTGGAATGAGAAGTCAGCCACAAAAAAAGGCAAAAACAAAACAGAGAGGGAGAACCTGAAGGAAAAAAATCCCAGTGGAATTAGCTGTGGCAAAAGGAAAGAGCAGAACTTATTTTTCATCTGCTGTTTTTGTCACTCTTCAGCCTTTAAATTTAAAAAGAGCCAGAAGTCCTTCAGTTACATTTTGGGAATTACTGCAAGGTGAAGCTCTTAGTTTGCATCAGATGATTGTATCTGTCCTACTTAAGAAGCAATGTTCAGTCAGTCTCGCTTTGTAGGCAGCAGAGGTGCTGGTCCCTTCAGCATTCAGTGTGTTGGATTGGGAGCCAACAGCAACTGAAGTGGGGGATTTAGCAAGGAAACAGCCAGGAAGCAGTGGTGAGTGTGCAGCAAATACAGGTGGAGGGAGGCTGTGGGCTTGAGGCCCATGTGCTGGGACACAAAGGCAGGGGACGGCAGAGGGTGGAGGCTGGGTGCGGGCTGGTGGGAGCACACTCCATGTCTCCTGTAATGGTGCATTGCTGATTGCCTCTTGAACCGTTCATCATGGGTGCTGATGTTCCAGCTGTCCCTGCTGCCCTCTGCAGTCCTTTGGACCTTTCTTTGAGGTCCTTTTCTGTGACAAAGAAAGGCCAGCAGACAACATGTCTAAGGGCCGAAGGAGGTAAAAATCTGAGATGTCTGTGAGGAAAAGATAATGACAGTGATGAGGCTCAATTGCCTTCAATTTATTTGCCATTTATTTCCATGATAATGGGCACCAATTAGCTTATGGAAACACTCATCTTTGAAGTATTCACTGGGATGCTATAAAATTGGCTTCAACTTGTCTCCCTTTTTTGGGGATGGATCTAAGGAAAAGGTTGGGGGTTTTTTTAATTTAAAAGGAGAGGCAGATACTATAGTGTCTAGTGTCATGTTTCTGCTGTTCCCAATAGATTTCTCCCCAAATCAATGTCATCTTTTGCAGATACTGCTTCCCATCCCAAGGCAAAGTATCACAGCTTTATTGGCAGTGTGGGTGTGGAGTTTGAACTGTGTTTTATTTATCTGATTTGATGCAGGACTCCGTAATGCAGAGCTGAGGAGGAAAAGCAATTATTTCCAAGTTTTGAGGGACTGGTTTCCTGGACTCCTTTGAGCTGCCTTTAGAAAGTGCTGTGCAGTAGTCACATTGGCCAGGTAGCAGAGAGCTTCCAGTGCAGTCTTTTCTTTCCAAAGTTAAAAATCTGCCCTGAAAATGTCCTTGCCAAAGACTTTCTACTGATGGCCTAATGTGATCTGTCACCTTGCTGTTGCAGACAAGCTGTGTGTTCTTCTAGTTGCACAGCAGTTGCCTGGATTCTGTTCTCAGCTCTTCTGCATGGTCTCAGGCAAACCTGCGAGGATTCATCTGACATGTTGGTGGTAGAGCTCCAGGATTTGTTCCTTCCTTTCAGTGAAAGTCACGGCTGGCCATAGTGTCAGCAGAAAATCTCACTTTGAGAGGGTCTTTCTCAGGCGAGCACAGATTGACTCATTCCTTAAAAACAGAGCTGCCCAGAGGACCAGCTAGCCTAGTTGCTGTGAACCTCACTTCCATGAATCTGTGATACACTTTATTTGTATTTTTCATGCAATTTCCTAATTTGGCTTCCTCTAGCCTTGGGCTGGTCTCCCTATTATGATATCTAATTGCAATAAAATATGTGGAACACCTGTTACGTCTGGACTCTGAGCTCACCTGGGATCTCTGCCACAACATAAATAAAAATAGCTTCAAATTATATTTTTGATTTGCTTTCCACTTCTGTAGCACTGTGTAATTGAGCAGGGCTGTACATAGGTTTTTTTTCTGGTACAAGGAATGGCAATTGCACAGGGTAATTCTGTTTTTAGTAAGATGGTGGAAGGCTGCATGAAGCAAATGTTAGAATGTTAACCATCACATTCATGCACTTTTATGTTTTGAGCAAATGGGCTCCGATTTGCTACTGTGACTCAGAATCAGGTTTTGACCTGTGAGATCTGGAGGGAATGTCAAGACCCCGGCGCCGCCAATGTCTGTGCTGTGACTTTTTGTTACCATCTCCTGACTGCGATTTAACAGGTGTTTATGGTGCAGCTACAGGCTGGATACCCTTGCCAAGACATTTTTCATGCTCTGAGGATCAACATGTAGTGGTGCATCTCAGCCCTCCTTTGGAATTGCCACCCCTAAACAGAGGTGCCCCTTGCACATCTGTGCTGCTCCTGCCTTTTGAGACGAAGCTCTGGCTGTCAGAAGAGGAGGCTGTGATCTAGGGAGGGGGACATGTACCTCATTGCAGTGTTCCTCACTGACAACAGGCAACAGCCATGCTCAGGCAAGCAGAGTCACCATCCACTGTCCTAATCGAACATTTTGTTTTGCCTTCACTGCAGCTTCATTTTCAAATACCAGTGACAAACAAGATACTGCAGCATGTGCGTATTTACACCTTGATCTCATTGCAGCTTTGCTCCTGGTGGCTCTTGTGCCTGAAGTAAATGCGGGAAAGAAAGTTGATAACAGAGCTGCCGATTAACCATCCCTGTGTGATTGACTGAGGTACAAACTAGGTGGAACAGCAATGCTGGCAAGAAGCTTCCCCCACCCCCCTCTTCCAAATCATATATTTTTCAAGTTCACATCAATTACTTACATTTCCAACTGGATAAACTTGAATGAGAAGGCTTCCTGTAATCTGCTGACAAGACAGTGAAGCACTTTTTGTTAGTGCCTCCTGATGCAATCTAAATTGGGTGTTTGCAGGGAAGAAATGTAGTGTGGAGCTAGAAAAGATAAAAAAAAAAAAAAGCAGGAAGAAAGAAAAGGAAGGAAAGATATTAAGTTAGAGCCTGTGTTAAGGTTCTAGTTCTGGTCTCTTGTTCAGGGAACGCATGCCTCTGAGGGTACAACTGAATGAGGTGTAAATATGCGTGTGAAACAAAAGGTGCCTGTGTGCTTGTATGGCTACTTCGGGTGAAATTCCTGTGAAGATCTGAAGTACCAAAGAGAATCTTCCTGCTAACAGGACCCTGGAAGCAGGAATGGCAGAAGAGAGCTGGCATCTGCATCCCCCAATGTGGCACTCGCCCTTTTGGGGGGATCCCTGGTGGGAGAGAGACCCCATGGACACACCTGCCATGGGCGAAAGCAGCAGTCAGCCTTCACAGTCCGCCGTGGGTCCAGGCCTCCCTGGTTCTGCTCACAAGAATGCCTTGCTTCTCGTGAGAGCTTGGGTCCAGCAGCTGTGAGGTTTGTGGCGATGTTACAGCCTGTGACTGTGCAGGGAATGCACTGGCTCTGGATGTGTGTGTACACGGATGTGATGCAAGCATGGTGCATCTGTAACAAGCTGTGTGAGAGGCACTAGCGCTTTCTTCATGTGGAAACCCAGGTTAAGATAGTAGTTGCAAGCTTCTGCAGGCCTCGACCACCCTCTGTGAGACCTGCCTAAATCCTCTGTTAATCTCTGCGTGACTTTAAGCAGCAGTAAACATCTATACTAGCTGAACATGTTGCATAGCTCCATAGCAAATAGAATTTCCTACCTTAAGGAGCTTAATATTAAGATGCATGGGGGTTTAGTTAGGTTTTTGTAACTAGACAGCTCTGTTTCTAATTTCCCTGTGCTTTATGCAGTGGGGTGCTCCCATTGCCACTCCAGCAGTATCAAACTTTGGGAGGTGTTTTGCCCATAACCATTTGTGTTTTGTGTGTGTTTGGTATTAAACACTCTGTGTCTGCTTTTGTGCTGGGGAATTTTGACTTGCAGACTGGTGTAGAATAGTCTGGCAGTAACAGTTCACAATTACAGTAGAACAATTTATAACAGAGCTACTGCTTCATTGTATCATGTATGTGTGCATTACATTATTATTACAACACACAAGAAAAGAAAGACTGGTCTTTCATGTAGATATGGCCTTAAACATGATTGCTTTAAAATACAAATAGAGGAGTGCATTGGAAGGCCAGAGATATGCTGCTAAAGCACTAAGCAGGCCAGAACAGAACCAAGATTCAATTTCCAGATCTGCTGCCACTTTCCTGGGAAACATTATTCTATGTTGCTTACTGTCTGTGCCCAGCTTTCTTCTCTCTAAATCGGGACTGAGACTTTGCACCTTTCACCTGTGTTGAATATAGTGAATGACAGTCCATGCGGTTTCATGGAAAATAGTGCTTGTCAAAATGACCTGGTTTAGTTGTTTGAGGCTATAAATTTAGTTGACAGTGGTAACAGCAGAGCTATAAAAAGCTTAAACTATTTTAAGGTGTTTGGCTGCAAGCTGTATGATATTCTGATTTAAAATTGGTTGAACACACCACAGAGCGCACAGTAAACGACTAAGAACTGTGGAATGGGGAGTTGTGGGTTTTTTTTCCCCAAGTGCAATTCTACAGAAAAATGATAGCAAGGCTAAAACTTTAGGAAGGACTGTAGGATAATTTTGTACTAGTTTTATCTTCACTGGGCTCCTTACCCTCTCTGCCAAGGGGTGTAAGCAGGGCTTTGTGATCCACTGGACAGGGCAAGGAGTTGGAACATCAGAAGCCAGATTAAAAATGCATACTGTGTTCAGAAAAATACTTGTGTTAGGTTGCAATGAATCTCATGCTTCCTGGGCTTCTAGCTTTATTGTGATTACACTTCCTAAACTGTTTGCAGTATTAGGAAACTTGACATTATCTTCTTTCTTGGCCTAGAACCTCCTAAAGTCCACACTTGTGTGAATTGCTAGCGAAGCAAGATAGTGTTACTCAGTTATGCACAAAGTCTTTAGGAAAAAAAAAGTCTTTAACCTCAGGTTTAGATTATTTGTCTGCCTTTACTGTCACTCTCTGCTTGTAATCATCCCCAGGTGCTTGTGCTGCAATGAGATGCTGTGAGAAGTAGGACCAGGTAATAGTGTGAAGATCACCTGTTCCTCGTGAAAGTAATGAAGCCACTTCTCTGGGATTGAGAACTATGGAGTTATTCCTCTGGAAAGAGGATGGAGGGAGACTCTAAGAAATCTGCTGCTCTGTTGAAGTGAAGACAGTTGTAGAAATTCTAGGAGACGGGTATGTTGAGGGATAAGGCAGTGGTATCTGTTTTAACCTTTGCGGATTGATGCTGAACTATTCATGGCATAAGAAAAGCTTGGGGAAAAGGGACTGAAATGCTGGAATTCTGAGTTCTGATAAATGCTCTGCTATCTTCTATTTGGGCTTTTGTCAAGGTAAGGAAACTCAGATACAACGTACAGTGCCATTTACAAGGTGCCCAAAAATACTGCTTTGTATGTGCACTTCTGAGTGGGATTTTGGGTTTAATGCTGAATATTTTTAACTCAGCAGTGTAATGTGTTTCTAAAGGCAATAAAACTAATGCCTTAAACCTGAGGGATTTTTGCTGAGTATAAGAGGAAATACTGCGGAGGAGCTATTTCTTAGATGTAAAAATAATACGAGGGCAAGATAGGACTGGCACTGAATTGCCTGAAGTTACTGGAGAAGCCCAGGTTTGAATCTAAATTCAGATGTTGCTTGGACCTTTTCAGAACAGGTCATCGCTTTAATGTTACTACCTGAAAAGGACCTTGATTTATATGAATGGGTTTCTTAGCGTGTGACAAGTAGAAAAACTCTGGAGACTGTCATGGCACATGTTTGGCAAGTGATGCATCTCCTTTGTCTTCTGCTGGCCCCATCAACATGAGATGAGAGGGTACGCACTGTGACAAGATCACTGCTGTTTTAACAGCACAAGTGTAGTCAGTAGCACTTCAGAATTTTAAGAACTGCTGTGGTTCCTGCTGTTCACGCACCAGCCTTGGCTTAAAGTGTTACTCTGGGCTATTAAACTCTCTACTGAAGCCTTGAAAAGATTTGAGTGCTTCAGATGCATCAGTGCTTGATGCAATGTCTGTATAATACTCCAAGCTCAGTGCATGGGAACAAAGCAGGTGCACTAAAGGTACGATGTTTCTAATGTCTTTTTTGCATGGCAAGATGAATAAAGTTAACAGGAAGGTGTGTAGCTTTGCCGTTTCAGCATGAGTAACTGGTACTAACTAGGCTTCACAGGAACTCTGCATCATCTGGATATGTTTCTAGGATGCTTGTGTGGATTGTTTGGTTCATAATCTCTTTGTGCAAATCGCTTGTAAGTGTGTCTTTGGGTACCAGACACCGAATAATCATCATAAATGTGATAGAGTCAAAATATGCCTGGATTTAGGCCGGTGTCCATGACTAGTTTTCTTCTGAAACTAAATCATAATGGATAAGAAGAAGAAAGCTTGATGAAACCTGTTGAAGCCTGCATGCTATGTTTCTGCCAAGGACAGGTATGCCACGCTTAGTCTGTGCCACAGACTGTGGGGTTTGTTTGACATGTTTGCAGTTCGTAAGATGCAAAACTGTCAGCAATGAATATGTAGTGTTGGAGGGAAGCAGGCTAGGAGTTTAAAGAGAACAGGAGAGGGAATTTCGTGCATTATTGGAGCTCTGCAGATAACCTTGGTGGAGGCCATTTGTCACTGATGTCTTGCTAAGCAGCTCTGTTATGGGAGATGACAGGTCTGGGGGTAGGAGAGCATAAAACTTGAAGTTAAAAGCTTGACAGACTGTTGCTACAACAACTTAACTTTGCACAAGAGATTTGCCATAACAATCAACTTTAACAAGTGGGATTTGGGGACTGGTGTGTTCCTAGTAAACCCTCTCAGACTGGCAGGTGTTTACTGCCAAGGCTTTTGAGAGTATGAATGATAGCAAGTCTCCCTTGGTCTCATGTAGCAGCTGGAGAGACCATGTTACTGAGGAGCAAATTTAAAAAGTCAATGTTGAGGGTGCCTGAAGCAGATGGAGAGTGCATACAGTCATTGCCACCACCTCAGCCCTGACTCCTACAGTTAAAGCTGCATGAGGTTAACACTTGAGGCTGACTGTGTAGTGCTTGCCATATAAGCTCCTTTATGTAGCTCTTCATCAAGTTCTGTGCTTCTTCATAGCATCTCTTGTGTTCACAGCTTTTAACGTGAGGAGAGTACATGCCCTCACCCCAACCCTGTTCTAGGTACTGGTATCTGGCAAAAATTGTTCGTGTGCTCTTCTGGGGTTTTGGGGCTGCTACTGTGAGACTGGCAGATTGGGAACAGCTTGTGTCACCCAGCCTGTGCAGCTAACAAATCCGAGTTGGGAAATGTCTCAGTAGGTGTTTAACCAAGCTCTGGTGTTCCTGTATAGAACTGAAAACTTCTCAGTAGAGCTACTTGTGCTTGTTAGGCCCGAAAAAGTCACTTTTACAATGCTGAACAAATATCAGTGGAACTTTAATTTCCTTTCACAATTATTTGCTTATGACACTAAAAAACTTAATCCAGGTTTGTTTGTATGCAAGAAGCTGAGATATAGAAAAGAAACCTAGCAATAAACAGAGAAACAGCAGCAGGTTTAGCTGAGAAAGTTTCACTGTGATATACTTCAAATTTTGAAGGGGCTAGATGCAAACCACTTGGTAAATGATATTCTTTGCAATAGGATTTATCTATTCCTATTTGCTCACAGTTGTTTCCAGTGTCTTGGTTTACTGCAAATTACTAGTTGCAGTTGGAAACGCAAACTGATTACTTTAATGGATTTAAACTGATTCCGAAAGAAGCGTTACTGAGGATTTTAGAACAATTTTTCTCGTTGAAACTACCCAAGGCCTGCAAACATCTGTTGCCTGAAAGCAGTGTTTTCTGTTGTATCAGTCTCAATGACCTCCCATTCAGCTTTTTTGTGATTTGCAAGCTGTAGTGAGCTGAAAAACTTTGCAGCAGTTGCATGCAAATCCATCCTCCGCTCTTCTCCCCGGGCTCATTGAAATAGCAGAGGAGTTGTCACACATCCCAGAGTGGCAGAGATGATCATCATCATTGATGTTCTGAGGCAGAAATGTGAAGAGGGAATTCAGGAAGCCCTTTAAAAAGTTTAGATGTCTGTTGGTTTTGTCTTTGTTTTGGTCTCCCCACACAGAACTTCCCACCTTTCTTGCATATTTAATTTGAAAATTGGCAATCTATAGAAGGAGCAATTGCCTCTGCAGAAAGAAGTAAGTTGACAAGTGACTGAAAGGACTGGTTCCACAGCTGGCATCAGCTGGAAGCAGTCCGTAGTGGTGTACTGACTTAAGCTACAACTGTGCAATCTCTTAAGGGTCAGAGAGGAAAATAAACTTGGCAGATCAGAGCATCCATTCAGGGAAAGGAAAAGTAGTGAGGAGTTGCAGACATCACTGTTTTTCCTCAGGCTCTGTGTTGCATGAGGCAGTTGTGCTGCTTCTGGGTGCAGAGGGTGATTTTGCTGGTATTCACAGCCCAGCTAGCTCTCTGCACTGGCTTCATTTGCTTCCTCCTACGCTCATCATGTGGTATGGGTAGGGTGCCCTGCGGACGAAAACACAAGATGAAAAACACATGAAAAATTCAAGAATTTTTTATTAATAATAATTTTTAAATGCCCATATGTTTCCATTGTTATTAGAACCAAACAGTCGCATCAGCTCAAAGATGTAAAGGGAAGGTGGAAATGTAATGTTTGTATGTTAGATATTAAATTGAAGTGCCTCTCGAAAGCAGTGCCTGTAGTGCAAGGGGAAGAGAAGGGAGTGGTGCAATGTCTTAGATGCTTGGTGCTCTATACATTGGGCATGAGAGTCTCTTAATGTGTGTAAAGTACAGCACCTGGCACAGCAGCTCTGCTTACAGTGAGCTCCTGTAATAACTTTCTGCTCTGGAGTGGATGAACTGACCTTTGAGGAGGTGAGACATAAAGCAGGATGTGTGCCTGTAGCAGCAGCCCTTTCTGCTTAATGCTGAGCCTGACTCTGTCTCGCTCTTCAGATCTTTCTGTGTTACAAAGGTTTCTAGCACTTCCTCCTTATTGTTGGACCAGTTTGGACTCTGGTGTAGACAAGTCATCGCCTGCTGCAGGCAGACGTGGCCATGTCACGTGAGGTTGCACGGGCTGTGGTGTCAGAGTGCCTCAAGCCTAACAGGCGTCTGGGGTGCTGGAGTTGTTAGTGCCACTGGACCTGTGCTTTTCTTGTTAACTACAAGACAGTGGGTTTTTATGTAGACTGAGCCTTTGAATCTCATTCTGGCATCCTCTCCCACTTTCATTTTTCCTCTTTGTAAAAGAAATGCAAAGCTGAGGCAAAGACGAGGAAGCGCCGTGTTCAGAATGTCATAGTTACCTCTGCTGAGCGTCTGTGCCAAAGGCAAATCCATGGTTAGGGGCTGCTTGAAGTAGTTTCCTGTCTCATATATATATATAAGGCAGAATGATGTGTGACTTGGGCTCCTGATGTGAAGGGCTGAGAAGGTTACAAGGTAAGCAGAGCACCAAGAAGGTGCTTAAAAGTCTGTCCTCACAATATTTGGATGCTTTCCATCCAGCCATGCAAGACAATCAGTTGCCTCACCTGAATGTGAAATGCCTTGTGCAGGATGGAGGGAATTTCTGTGCTAAATTGTGTGAGATGTGGAAGGTCAGAGCATCTGAATGTTCGCCCCTGAAATGGAAGTGATGGGTGAAGGTTGCCACAAAATCCACAGGAGCTCCTTTGCTTCAGTGTGGGAATCGATGTTCTGCAAGGAGCTAGATCCCCTGCTTGTAAATCAGTTCAGCTTGTAATATCTGTCAAGTGTTTGGGGACACCTGTGTATCTGATGCTGTATAAATGTCAGTTGTTATTACAGTTTCTTGCTCGGGTTATTGATTCCTCCCCTGCTGTTCTCACTGGGATGGAGTGATTTGAGGGCTTTGGTAGATCAGCTCTTCCTCCTCCAGCTTGTCTTTTGTATACCATACTAAGAATTCCGTTCCCCGAACTGCGGTGTAGTTAGCATGTCTCGTAACCAGATACAGCTTTCCATGCTGTAGCTTTTTGCATCCCTTCAGCCCAGCAGGTTAAACAGTGCCTAGCTCCTGAGTACATACTCTCTGGGGCACAGAATATCTTCTGTGATCCTTGTAGGGATGTTCTGTGGACTTTGTATTCTGCTTCTTCCTCAATGCACACATCCACACCCACTTACCCTTTATCCTATAAATTCTGGTTTTGTTTGAATGAAAATATGTCCAGCTTTGTTTTAGTCTGAAGGACAAAGTTATCATTCTACCTCCTAGCAAATGCGCTGCCCTAACCTTTGAAAGATCAGCTGTGAAATACGAACCTTTGACAGGCTCTAATCCCCCCGGAGTCCCTGCAGTGTTTTAGTTTAGCACTCAAAGCTGCTTCAGTTAAGGGGGGGGAAGGGGGGGGAATTTATTCTTCTCTCCTTTCCCTCCCAACTCCAGAAGGTCTTCCCTGCCCCCCTTTTCCCTACTGCTGTCGTATCAAGAAACTTTCTTCACTCCTCTAGAAAATGTTGAGCTTTTAAGGGCAAAAGGGCTCAGGATTGATTATTTAGGCAGGATTTACTAAAAGCACTGGCATACAAGTCTTTCTGTTTTCCTAAGTTAGCTGCACCAAAGGCAGAAAGACACTGGACTTAGTAGGCACAGATGATTGCTTAAGTTAGCAGGGCAGATGTTATGCAGCCTTTCATGCCCTCTGAACCGCTTTGGTGCTTTTAACACCTTTCCTGACCTTCCCAAGTTACGTGGATGCTTTCCAAGTGCCACTGATGTGGTGCTAGTGCCAGCAGTCCAAAGAGTGCTCAATCTGATCTCTGCTAGCTGTGCTACCAAGATTTATTTTAACTGGTACAGTGAGTGCATGGGTTTTTTGGGTTACCTGTGAGAAGATCTGTCTGATGTTAGAAGTGTCACTAGCCATAGTAAGGAATATACTCAGCTGGTGTAAATTAACTGTAGAGTAGTAGCAGGGGGTGTTGATTTATGGAGCTGAAGGTCTGGCTTGCTCATCTTTTTAATTAGTATCAGATATTTGCCTGGAAGCCCTCCTTAGATCAACAAGTCATTATGCCAGGTGCTTTGGAAACACAGCATACAAGAGACTTCAGGTCCCAAAGAACTTGCAGTCTGCGGTGCAATTAGAGGTGACTGCTGCTTGAATCTCATCTGCTAACAGTTCCTCTGCTACCATGGAGTGCAGCTTGGATAATTGCCCTGAATATCACCCAGGTAAATCTTAGAACCAACGCTTCCAAATGCTGATCTGCTAGCTGTGCTCAAGCTAGCTAATTTAAAGCCTCTGTGGTATGTCAACTGCAGCTGCAGTTGTGTCACACAGTGCCATGTAGATCTCACCAGTTGTGCTCAGAATCATAAATACAGTTATGTGACTTGACTGGGACAAAGAGCAGGTTGGTGTCAGAGGCAGGAGCAGAAATAGCATTTCACAGCTCTTACGCTAGCATCCTGCTTGCTGCATCTGTACATTATCTATACTTCCTGGCAGAGCATTAACGAAAGCTAAACGGTTCTAACAGAGCAGAAAGGGCATGTGGTTCCTCTGTGCTTGGCAGGGAACTTGATACAAATGTGGGGAGGACAGGAAAGTGGAGTCGTGTTCACCTAAATGTGAATGAGACACATTTATGGGTTTCTTTCCCTTTTTTTGTGTGCACTGGGAGCAAGGGGCAATAAATCGAAGGATTTTATATCTTGCACAAAAGCTGACATTGCTAAAATATCACATTATCGCAAGCTGCCATAAATGAGCTCTTCGAAGAGACACAGTTGGACTCCGTGAATATGGAAGCAAAGTGATTACCGGAAGCCATCAGCCGGTACTGGAAGGACTGTAGTAAAGTCAATAACTTATTAGCACTAGTTTTTGGATTATCTGGTTTCCTAAAGAGATTCTCTCCCCCACTGCTCAAGTAAACAGTGCTTCTCTTATGGAAAGCCACAGACTGTCATCCCATTTTATGCTCCCTGCTCAAAGTACTGGTGTTTGAACAGGGTGAGAATAGGTCTGAGAAATGCCAAAGGCAATGGACTCACAGCTTGGGGTTTGTTTTAAAGTTGCTGCTGTTCACCCTCTCTGTGCTTCTTTGAAATTATATCTTGTTCCAAAGATGTCGTCGAAGGCCAAGAAGGCTGCTTAAAAGAGCTGCTGACAGAGCCATCCTCTTTGGTGCTTCTGAATTTCTCTGGTAATGACCCTTGCAGTGGTGAATGGGATACCTCACATGCAGCAATACCCCCTCTTCGTGGCATTCTGCTGCTCTGAACAAAGCCAGGTGTTGCTGTACCTAATGGGAAAGGGCTTTTGATATTGTTCCAGAGGATTCCTTTACTTATGCTGATGCCATGCCTTGGACTTAGGAATGGTTGATACTGAGCACAGGAATACTGTGGCATGCCCACTTGAGTAATCTGAGAGGGTCCTAGCAGATGATGGCCAAGGCAAGGCAAAATGCAGACCCGCACTTGTAGTCTTTGTGTCATCTATGATTTAGATGGCAATCCACAGATGTTCTTTATAGCTTGGGACTATTCAAGCACCACTTCTGACAGAGCTGTTTGCGAAGGGTTCTCGGCATCCACATGTGCTTTGAAGATAATAGTAAGAAAAAGTTGAAGGAAGTGAACCATCTCCAAAATAAAGATCCAAAGCAGATAGAGGTAATGCCTGCGTGTTGTCTAGAGCATAAGAGGAAAGCATGTGTTCTGAAGGTGAAGTAGCAAGGAGGAAGGCAATGTTTGTTGTCTTTTTGGGGTGGAGGATTCCCTGCATTTGATTATGTTGGGGTGGGTACTAGGTATACAAGGAATAAAAACTCTTTGACCATTCCAGCCTGAGGGAGAAGAGGTGCTGTCCCATGCTTTCTGGACCTTCTTAACACTTTGTGTAGGTGTTTGGCTGCTCTAGAAAATTTGTGGAAGCTGTACAGGGGTAGTAGATAAGAAAAGAGGAACTTGGTGCTTGGGTACTGAGTCTCACAAGGGGAATTCTCCTTCGCTTCTGTCCTCCTTCACATACACTAAATTAATTTACTTGCTTGATGGACCATAATATCTCTATCACCAGGAACGCAGAATGTATACAGCTTTTTATATGCATATTTCTTGCATCATTAAACTATTCTCCTATGAATATATAGGAGAATATATATATGAATATATGAATAATATATATGAATAAGTTCCAAGAAGTAACCTGGAATGTTTTAGGGCATAGCTTTCTGTAACATATATATGTATATCTGCACTTGGCAACTCCTTAGTATGCAACCCAATAAAAAGAAAAGTAGACTTATAAATTATAGTGGTAATAAAGGGGTGCCTCTAACACTCTTTTGCCAGAGCCTTCCTTCATGGTGGGATGGGATCACATGTTGCTCAGAAGCCTTCGGCCCTGGTTTGTAGGTCAGCATGACTTGTGGAAATTAAAAAGGCTTATGGGCTCATCATCACTATGCAACAGAGGAGGTTTCTCCAAAGGCACAGTGTGTCTGTAGGAGCAGTTCTGCTGCATTCTCAGTTGCTTTCAAACCTGTGAGTGATTGTGGCCAGATTTAACCAAGGGCCTCTGGTCTCAGAGCCCTTGCGTTTTTACAGTTATTTTGAAAATGAACAATTCTCAGCTGGGTGTTCCATCTCCAAGCCCTGTGCTTCCCACTTTGAAAATTGTCTGTGCCCAGGCTGTCTCCCTTCACAACCCGCTGTCTCCCCGACTGCCAGGGTGTGCTTCCAGCAAAGCCATCTCCCCTTCTCCCCACCCTGCTACCAACAGATGAAAAAAGCGGGGCAGGAGGCTGGAGGGAAAAAGCTTGTTAACAGAATTTGTGTAAATGTTTAGCACCTCTGCTGCTGCTCCTCTGTACTGAGTACAAGTGATGGGGTAATTTATGTCCTGAAATTACAATCTGTATGAATTAGCATAGCACAAATGCATCATTTCCTAATAATATAGACAAGATGCTTGAAGGAGTGATGACGAGAACAGCCCTTTCTGATACATTCTGCTTTATCTGCTGAGTAATTATCTAATCATTTTCTTGTAATGCTATCAAAGGATTTTTATTCCCCCTTTTCCCTCACCCCGTAACACAACAAGTGCTGCTTGGAGGCTGTGGTGTAAAAGAGGGCCCAGAAATACCAGTAGTATCTTGACTTTTGTGCTTCCCAGGGAGAGCACCCTGCCCAAGACTTAGGCTTTAAGGGAACATCCATGTGGGGAAATTAGTGGTGTCAGTGGGTGTGATATGTGGTTTGGGGTAACTTCTTCCTCTTTCATTTCAGGAATGAGAAACTGTCTTTTTATTGCAAGATGATATCTCAAGTGTGAGTGGTTACTGTGGGACCACTCACGTTCCACATGCTCACACAGCTTGCTTTGGTTATGGTAGCTTGCGCTACTTACCTGTGCTTAAACAGATGACTTTCAGTTTTGTTGCTGTGTGGTTTATTTTCAATCAAAGCCTTCTTTCTCCCCTGTGTTTTATACAGCACCAGGCCTAGGAGTTCACTGAAAGATTTGGGCTTCTAGGTTCTTCTGCAATATTAATTGTTGACTTGATAATTAGCAGGAAGAACCTGGGCTAGATTTTTCTCTCTGTTCCCCTTTCCTGGCTTAAAGACTTACTTGTTGAGCTCTGAGGGACCCAGTGACAGGAGGTGTCGCTCCCTCACCCGTGTGTAGGACCTTGCATAATTCTGTTTGACTGCCTGGTGTTAACATAGTAATAAGTGATGATTAAGAAACCTTCTTTGAATCCTGTTTAATAATGCGGAGTCCCTGCAGAGCTAATAATCAGAAGGGTCTGGGCAAGCACACCAATGCTGGGATCATTTTCTTTGCTCACGGCATGTAGGGTGCCAAAATCCAGCCAGAAACCTTGGAGGAGCTGTTGTTCCAAAGTGTCTGTGCTGCTCCAGGCCAGCCATAGCTACTGTTTGCTTGGCTTGAGGTCTGCTGTTTGTCAGCTCTTTTGAAGTGCTTCGGAGATGCTTGGTGGGAGAGGCTGCAGCTCTTCCATATGCAAATAAATCTGACTCCCATGTCCCAGGGATGTGACTTGGTCCAATGCCTTTGGAAGCAGTAGTTGTGTATGGTTAAGGTGGTACTTGAATGCTTTCCAGTATTGGAGGCTCCTTGTCCTGTAATGCTAGTTAGAGATAAATTGCAGTAGTATTTCACCTGAAGCCTGGTTTCTTTGCTTAGTGGCTATTACACATGAATTTTCAGGAGCTTTCTTACTCCATTTCTCCCTTCATAGCTGTTGTATGGACAGTGAGCTGTGGTCATGCTGATGCAGCTGGTATTGTGGTGCCAATTTATTACCTCCTCAAGATGGAATAAACATTATCCAAATGCTATCCAGCTTGTGGTCAGGGGAGGAAACAGAATTCACAAATGAATGAGGGTCTGCAAGGAAAAAAGGGGAAAACAGCTCACAGAGGTTTTTATCAATTGTTTAACCTTGTGGCCTTATAGCAATAGTGGAGTGAGAAATTACTTCTTTTCTCCTGCACTCCATGGTGCAGTGACCTTGCTGGATAATTACCGTCAGGTCGTTGTCACAGCCACCTCGAGTACAGTAAGGGAGAAAAGAAAACCTTATGCATGTCAGATGCTGCTTAGGTGGCAGATGTCATTGTACTGAGAGACAAAGCATGAGCACTGAAATCATGTCAGAATAACCTGTTGACACCATTAAGAAAACCTCATAAATAAACAGAAAAAGATGATCAGTTTGCTCTGTTACCCGGGCAAAACTCCCCTTTTAGTATTTGTAGCTTCTATTGTTAAGAGCTTATTGTTGTCCTTGGATCTGAGGGTCTTGTTTTCACGGCCCCGTGTGCCCTGGCAGTCGCAGCCTTACATTCTGAGAAGCCTTGTGGACAAAGGGAAAACTGGGGGCTGGAGGCACGACAGGATTTTTCCGAAGTTGTAAAGAAAGTGCAAACCAAAACTTGGAACTTTAGGATAAGAACCTGGGGTGTGAGATTGTGATGACATGATTTCAAGTGATGTGAGTTTGTTCAGGCAGTAATTAATTCCCCTGTTTAGCCCACTTACTGCTGCTCTTGCTCAGGACTGGCTCAGAGAATTTTGTAGTAGTTTTGCAGGACTCATTCCATCTGAAGTGATGGTGAAGAAAAGCCTGTCAGAGAGGTGTTGCTGGACCAATATTTATTTAATTTTGTTAAATTGTAAAAGAAAAAGGCATTACTGTAAAGCCCTGGGAATCTTTGTGGGATTGAAATATAAAATCCATAACAACAGTAAAAAGCAGTCAACCTATTGGGTAATGTGTATTAACTTAACCAACTGCTGTGAAGCCTTTCAATGACACAGAATTAATAGTAAGAAAATAATTGTCATGTGATGAGTTGTTCTTCATTGTGAGTCTAAGTACATTAACACATTTACAACCTCAGAATGAATTGTGTATCTCTTGGCTGTGTGGGTTTCTAATTGAGATTTGAACTCCTGGATATTATTAGCATGCAAATCAGAAATAGTGGGAATAATAAAAATGATCTTAACCTGCTGAACTACAGTAACAATGCTGTAGCTAGGAAGGAGTGATCATGCAAGTAAGATGGCAGTTTAGCTTCTGGAGATGAAGATTAGTGGAGAACAGAAAAATACACTTAACCTGCCTGGGTGCTTGTGGATATGTTGTAAGCTACACGAACACCTCCTCTTGCTATACCATACTGATACTGTGCAAATGCCCCAGCTCTGAAACAGATGAAAAAATTATATTGAATTGTGAGACTAATTAAGCCTAACTGTGCTGTCAGAAAGGTTTAATTTTAGTGATGCTGATGGGAAGTTGGGGTTTTCTGGGCTCTTTTTTAGTTCTATGATATTACTTACAGTTGAAATTAGAAGAGACAGCCACCCTACCTAATAATTTGTTTCACAATATGTCAAAGCCTCTAGTACAACAGGGATGAATTATGCTCCTCTGATAGTCATCCATTACTGGTGAAATCATTTCAGTCTGACTTACTGAACTGAACATCAGGGTCAGGCCTTCTGTTTTCTCCACTGATGTGCTGAGTGGAGAACTGTGTCTTTCCTGTAAGTGCCAGATTCTTCCAAACCGTGCTGCTACTCATTCCCATGAGGGACGGAGGGAAGTAATGTCACAGATGCTCTGTATCGCATGTTCAAGGGATGACAACTATTAAGAGCTTATTGTGTTTATGTGTTGCTTTTAAGTGGGGCTGCCAGACTGAGATGGCTCCAGCCAGGATCTTCCCATCAACCTTACACCATTATCTTGGATTTCTAATGACATGTTGTCCATTCCATTGCTCATGATGGTCCACTTTAGCCAGGGGAGAGGATTATCATTCTTATTTTATTACTGATGACAGCATGAGATTTTTCAGCCACCTGAAAACACTGTTTGGCTGATCACTTTGTAAGTTATTGGGTTATTGTGAATTATGGAGTTCTTTCCTTCTGCTCCCAGCAGATAAAAATGCATTTCCTTGCAGCTAATCTCAATGTAAAAATGAAATCCTGTCTCTCTGTAATGTGTGATGTGATCTAAGCACAGACTGACATAGGAGAGGCTTAATGAGAACAACAGCCACAAATGCTAGGTTTTGGGTCTGATTCTTTTCTCTTTGGTGGCCTAAACTGAACACAGTCAAAACTTGCAGTGAATTTGATGGACCCAGTTATGGAGGCTTTGATAGAGGAGCTGAATTCCTGGAGTCACTTCACAGAATCACAGAATAGTAGGGGTTGGAAGGGACCTCTGTGGGTCATCTAGTCCAACCCCCCTGCCGAAGCAGGGTCACCTACAGTAGGCTGCACAGGATCTTGTCCAGGCGGG
>Ga0065711_1038799_pt1 | contig 18403 bp, 10 predicted proteins | sample Hoacrofraction12_FD_59098 | JGI IMG/M metagenome (GOLD analysis project Ga0065711, IMG submission 59098) | Hoatzin crop microbial communities from Cojedes, Venezuela - Epithelial fraction 12 v2 (version 2) | ecosystem: Host-associated > Birds > Digestive system > Esophagus > Crop | place...
ACGGCTCTCCCTTCGTCTACCCAGCCAGTCATGTCATCGTAGAAAGCTATTAGATTGGTCAGGCATGATTTCCCCTTGGTGAATCCATGCTGACTACTCCTGATAACCTTCTTTTCTTCCACTTGCAGGCCTTCATCCAGCATAGTTCTCAAAGAAAACGGGGCCCAACAGCTCCAAGAAGAGAGGTGGGCTTAGGATCATTGTCTACATGTTCCTTTATGCTCCTGCATTTCAAAGTGGGCTGGAAGAGGTCCCAGCTAAACAACTCCACAGGATTAATGGGGTACACTGAAAAATAGAAGAGCAGCGTAGGGAAGAGAGGAGTAGTGTAACAAGGCACACAGAGCAGAGGTAGTGATGTGATACAGTAACATGATAAACAGCAGGATGGGAAAGGGAGTTACAGGTGGCCTAAGGGTGACTTCATCGCTGTTGTACCAGAGCAATGCAATTAAATAATTGGACTTTTGGAGCAGTTTTGCAGTTTTGGTTCAAGAAACAAGCCAGAAGATCTGACAGCATGGTATATGTATTTGTTCTTTCTTTCCAATGAGAAGCTACTCCTTTGAAGTAAATTACAGATACAGGTCCAGTACTGAAGAAAATACCATAAAGAAATGTAAAAGTTGTGATTAACTGCTTCTGGTGAGTAATCAGTGATTCGAAGTGCTTTGTGGTGGTAGAGACTTTAAAGGCTTGTTTGCGAGAATTAGGTGATATAAATTGCGAGCCTTCTTACCTTCTTGATTGTTAAATCACTTTCTGCAGGTTGTTATAGAGTTTGAACATTTGCAGCTGCTTAGTGTGTGTGCGTGTGTGTTTGTGCACACATGCCTGCACACAGGTATATTGTTTTCTTTCCATAAGCTGCCTTTCTGACCAGCTCCGTTCATTATCTTATTTCATTATTATAAAATCAGATTGCAGAGAGGTTAGGGACAAATGTACACATAAATAGTGAAGGTCTGTCCCCTTTCATTGTCATTTCTGTAGTACTTCTATATTAAACAGTCTATCTCATGTTCAGGTGTCCCACTAAAAAAAAAGGGATTCATGTTCAGCATCTTTACGAAGTAAGCCAAGCTATTCTGTTTCCACTGGAACTTTAAAGCCTACATAGTCCTTGTTTAAACTGCCAGAGAAAATGGCTTTTATAAAAGCCTGAAACAAAGTTAGTGGTAAACATCTTTGCTTTTAAGGTATGCTATAAAGCCACAAGGCCTACCTGTCTAAGCATCTTTCACAAAGTTTGACAAAATATATATCGTTTTTCTTTTTTTTTCCTGTGTGCAGTCACACATGTCAAGATGCAAACTTATACTTACTGCTTGCATTTCACTAGAGTAAGAACATTTATGCTGTGGGAGTAAGATTTCATGTTTGCAACATGCAGAATGTCCTGGCCTCGATGTAGTAAATCACTAATGCAAATGCTTAACTTTATGGGTGATGTGGGAAGAAAGGGTAGTTTTATAAAAATCTCTTATGCTCTGTTTCCTTGAAGATTATATTAATTCTCTGTTGAAGCTTAATTCCCATGATTACCTATTTCCCAGTGTTGTTAAAGTGAAATTTCTTAGCAAACAGAATTTTTATGCATTGAAAAGTTCTTTTAAATAGAATTGGGGATTTTTCCTTGAAAACTTAAATCCAAATTCATAAAATAGAAACTATGTGCCTTTGTACAGCAGCTGACTTCTTGCTTCCACTGCCCTGTTTGGACAGTTCTAGACTTTCACTCATTTTATGATTGTATCTTCTTCTAAGTTCCCATCTGACTGTATTCATGATATGTGCACATCCAGTGTACAACAACATTGTCTTTTAACTTAATTATTCTTCTCTTATAGCTAATTAAATGAATTTCTAAAGAATGGTTGTACTGTCTCTCAACTTTCACAGCACTAGTCAAATGCTTGTGACATCTCATAATTCTCCATTCCTCTGATTGCCATTGTGGCCTTTTATCTACACCTGTTGCAGCTAAATTTCAGTGTTTTGAAAACAATAAGCAAGAACTGTATATAATTTTTTAAACTTCTTCAACATGGCTTTTCAGGTACCTGGTAAAATCAAATCCCAGTGTGCTTACTGTAGAAGGGCCTTAGATTGCACAATTTTGACTTAAAAGGCTGCCCATGTTCCTGCTCGTAGCTAATGTATTTTTAGGTATTGTATTGCTGGGATGTGACTGAGCTTTTGCAACATCAGCAGATACGTGCGCTTGATATCTACATAGGTTAAGCATCTGGAGCAGTATTTTATTGTGGTTGAAGCAAGCTGTTGTGATTAATGCTTTGTGTCATACAGTGAAGGAAATTAATGCACTATGTACAGCACGTTTGCTTATCGGGTGGAAGCAGAAGGAAGTTCCTGGTACTACTGAGCAGTCTCTTGCTGTCAGCAAAAGTGTGCTGGGGGGCTGTTAAGCCTGGTTAAGTAGCGTCTTGTCATTTGGTATTTTCAGGCTGTAAAGCATTTGCATTAGATGGCTGGCATGACTGCTAAATATGTTCCCTTTCAAGTTATCATGTTGCTAAGAGGATGTATATCAATAAATTGATTGCCAAGGGGTTGATTGGGAATTTCCTTATTTGCTTTTATTTCTAAGAAGGCTTGTATAAAAGTAAGTTGTTCAGGATCTCGTTACATTATGGATGGGAAATGGGACATTGATGTGGAGTTTCAGGTGTCTCTGCCTGCAGTGTCCAGGCTCCCAGGAGCGACAGTCGTGGTTTCTAGAAATATGGGAAATTTGCCATATAAATTAGGTGCAAATTCTGTAGCAATTTGCTGGTTCTTCATGACTTAACGGTGCAATTCATTTCTAAAAGTTTCTAAGTTCAAGAGGACCCCGGAGCTTTGAGAGCTCAAGTCCCATTGTCTGAGTTTAAACCTTTCCTTCTGAAACCCAGAAGTGTTTTGAAAACCACTAACAGTCTTGGCCCTAGGGGCACGCAGTGTCTCTTAAAGACTCTAGGCATGCAAGAAGAGCTATACCCATGTACAAGACTAGCAGTGAAGAATATGAAACCAAGGCCTGCTAGGGAAAGGAGATGTGAAAAAGCTGGAATCATGCTATAGCAGTAAAATATATGCTTCCCACCATCCTTGTTGGAGGGAGTAAAAGACATAGGTTAGGTTTATAATTAGCCATTGTTTTTAGAGTGTTTTTTATTGAGAGAGATTGTCCTGACTGTAGTATAAGCTTTGAAAATAAAGTCTGGAAGTGCTTTGGAGATTCTCCTGGCCAGTGGATCTGTATAACTAGATGGTACTTACTATAAGGCATCTTTGAGATAAATAACAACATGAAGATATTATTTTTTTTCTCTTAGGTATGCATTTGTTTAAATAATATCTCTGCCCATTTAATGTTACAAGGCCAAACATTTAGATCTGAATGAAAGAAAAGAGCTTTCTTCTTATATTTCACAGTCTGTCTTTTTCCAGATTTTCCCAGTTGTACCTATTTGGAAATACTGTATGTCAGTTTTAGTTAGACATGTATTTAGAAGGATTGTAGGTGAGCTGGTTTCATGACTCTCCTTGAATTCCAGTATTAATTCTGTTTTGCTAGTGCACATTTATTAGTAGTTGTTGTGCTGGGTTTTTCTTGAGTAATAAAATAAATTAAGCAATTAACATTAGATGAAGATATATTCAATTTTATACAGCATTTACTACATGTGTTTTTCTCATGGTGGCTGTAACACCAGGCAGTATTCACTTCAGCACAAATGTGTTTTTCCTCCCTTAAACATCAATACATTTTAAATATTTTCATCCCATCACATTAAATTCACCTTTTAGTAACTGCTTAAGAATAATTACGCATTGGAGCCTTTCAATGGCAGAAGGGGGTCATTTCCTAAGCAACAGATTTTAATGGCAAAAACAAGTACCGTGCAACCGTGGCTACACTTTGAAGATGTATGTCATAATATTTAAAGCATAAATTCTGATGTATAAACCATGCAGTGAAACGGTGGGGTTTTGTGGCACTGCAGCATTTGTAGGAAGTGTTACAAAATGGTTGAAACCCTTTGGCCACCTAACTAGCAATGGCAATTAAGAGTACTTACCAAAAAAAACATTAATTTTTGGATTTTCAGTGCTTTCCAGCATTCCAGTTCTACAAGAGAAGAGCTCTCAGTGTTGTTTCTCATTCTCAAGTGATGACAGAACAATAGATCCTAGTCACAATTTATTACTCTTTAAAATTTGTAAGCCACTCAAAAGTCGTAGCCTAACACACGCTGTCAGCAACAAGTGCTAAGTAGCTTGCCACGCAGCCCTTTTTTTTTGTTATTTTAAAATATGTATACGCAATAAATGTTAGTATGAATAATACATCACCAGAAATAAATTAATGGAAACTATACTTGTCAAAAGGAATTTGCAAAATATGTTTCTATAATGCATTGTATTTTCTTTTTAGTTTCTTGGGGTTTAGTTACTAGTTGAGCTGTAAAATTCATTTCAGATCTTGCAGTAGTTTGGAAGACTGCATCTCAAGTAAAAGACTAAATCCTGTAAAAATCTTTTAGAATGGAAAATAGTCAGTTATGAGGGGTTTTTGCATCTGCTTTACAGGTAAAGTGCTTCATCTTTCTAACTTAACTATAACAACTTGATAATATAAAATGGAACAGTGATGTGGATTAGTAGTAATGGATTTGGCTTAGTGATAAGCAAAAGTTTTTACCTTCTGTTCTTCGGCTGCATTTTGAAAGCATCATACCTAGCTTGGATCTGAGACCCATATGCTTACGCATAGAGTTAGTTTTTGGTGTTGGCACTAGGATTAGTGATAGCATTCATAAAAAATGTGTTTAGGGTTCCAGGGAGGGCAAGTTTCTTAATCTTCTGTGTTTAACATGGATGCTTTGAAAGAAGCATGAGCTTTGCAGAAACGCATTTTGGGACTGGTGTGTGGTACCAGGAATAGCTGCACTGATGTCAGTGAAACTGTGCTGAATGTAAAATGGACAGACTTATTGTGGAATTTATATCTTCAGAGCTGCAGAGCATCAACTGATCGTGATAATGTAAATTTAGCAGTCACACCAGACCTGCTCTAACTAGTATGGAAGCTGACCATAACAGTAACTCCTGACCCACGTCCTGGAAACCTGATAGTCTGCTTGATGGACCCCAGGCTCAAACCCTACAGGCAGACTTAAACCCTACATCCTAACACTGAAAATGGATGAAAGAACCTGGGGTGACAGGACTGCAAAGGAAACATTAGTAGAGATTTTGAAGTATGCCTAGAGCTGCATCCTTTCCTTCAGCTGGAGTTTTTGCTCAGGGATAGGTAAAGAGAGTCTTACATCAGTACTGCATTTCAGGGGTTATGGACACGCGTTTTTCTGCTGCTGCCCGCCTGCATTGAGTTTGGCTGGGCCTCAGACTGTCAGAGCCCATAAACAGAAAACTTACTCTAAAAGTAAAACAGCTTCTTTGTGCTTGTTGCTGCCTTACCGCCCCTTCTATGGAACACAAGGAGGTATTCAATTTTAGCAGCAGGATTTATTATTTGAAGATGAATATCAGATAAGGTTTACTTCTGAAAACATAAAGCAGCACGGACTCATGTGCTGAAGGAAACAAACTTAAATAAACTTTGAATAAGCACTGTGGGGTTTGCCTCTTCATTATGACTGCTACAAATGCAGTGCTTTGCAGCTGGAAAGGGCCCCTGAGGACAAAGGGAGTGAAGGCTGCTCTGATCCAGTGGGTGACATCTAGGGCTGGTGGCAGAGGAGGGTGATTTTCCTGGCTGTGCCACAAATGAGCTCATTGACTTTTGGCCATCCCCTTCCAAGTGCTTTGTTTTTTGCCTCATCCTTTAGTTGACTTGACTAAATAGACCGTCTCTGCCTCGAGGAGTGAGCAATAACCTCTGAGTCTTTCGATATGTTTGGTATCTGTCATAACAGGGCTGTTAACATAGTTGGAGTGTGTGCACTACTATAATACAACAACCATATGAGGAAGTTTCCCTTACAGTGTCAGATGTAATCATCTATTCCAACAATACCCTTTAGTTGGAAAATGACTGTTGCCTATAAATACAACAGGGTTAAATGCTGGGGAGGCAGAAAGAAGTGGTAGGCTGAAGGACAATGCTGGCAGAAGAACACAGAGGTGTCAAGTGGCCTTGAATAAATTTAGACTGGAAACTAAGAGAAGTTTCATAACATTATGGTTTTGGCACTGTATACCAGAGGTAGTAAAGAGGGCAAAAAAAGCAATTGTTATTAGGATAGAGCTCAATTTGTTTATGAAAGGGATTGTGTAATGCAGTGCTTGCAGCTGCAGGACCAAATTTAAGCAACAGACAGGAAAGTCCCTCTCAAGGGACTAAAGTCCCTTTTTTAGTTTATTTGAACTGTCTTTGCAGAGCTATGCCTTGATTCTTTTCCACTTCTTTTTAATATTAATCTCTTCTTCAACTGAAGGAGTTTCTGGAAGTACAAATAGTAGCCACGATGAAGGCATTTCCTAGGTTTTTTACCACCTATAGCATGCTCACACTCTACTCTTCTCTCTTCCTGTTCTACTGCAGAACAGTCTTTTTGGCAAGTGCATTAATAGCTTATGTAGAGAAGTATAGCTTTAAGAGGAAAAAAAGTATGTATTTTTAGATGTCTTTTAATGCAACTTAGCAATTGGAAATAAGCCAACATTTAATATTATTACATCTTCCAGGGTCACTCTGAGGCGTTCTACAGAGCATGTTTTTCAGGGGTTTGGGAAGACAGTGACATATTCCAGTAGTGGCCCTCTTTCAAGTCTGTCAGAAATAACTGTAGTATTGCTGGGATTAATGATATTTTTATCTGTTTGATTTAAAATCTTTCCACTTTGCTAGTTGCCTGCCTGTCTTAGATATCTGCCGTGTTGTAAAGTGCTCATTCCACTGCTAGCTAGGAACTATAACGCAGGTGTGGTTTCATAGTGTTTTTACAGATTTAATCGGATTTAAACTGTCTGTTGTATCTTGTCAGAAACAGTTTCTTACTACGTGTGTGCTGAAAAGTCAAGAGCAGCTAGAGAATGGGCTTGTGTCTGTAATACCCTGTGACCCCACAGACTTTCTGTCCACAGTAATTGTCGTAGATGGTTGCAGTTTGGTCTCAAAATGTTCAGAAATATCAAGCTTAAGGTGTCTGCTGGGAGACTTGGGTGTAGCTCACTGTGTTTGCCTTTGCTTAATTTGTCCTGATGTAATGAATGAGACCTGCCCGTGTGACAGGGCCCTTAGCACCTCCTTCTGCTGAATCGAGCTCTAGACCTCGACTGAAGTCCAGAGCAGCAGATGTGTTTGTATGTAGACAGTAGTTATAATGAGAAAGTGGGTCTTGAGGACAGAGTTCCTTGACACTGCAAGAACATCTTTTACATCCTGTGTTGCTATGCATTATCTTGTAGTGTCCGCTGAAATCATCAAAATGTAGATTCATTGGTCTTTTTAATAGCCAAGGCCACACTCTTGGACGAGAACCTGGAAGACAGTAGCTGAGGCTTGCTAATGTAAAGTGTGCACAAATCAGGCCAGCACTTTTAAGCAAAATTGAATTTGGACAGGGAACAAAAAAGAAAAAGCAGAAAAGTAAATGCCTGCCAAGGAATAAGCTGCAGTCCCATGTGGTTTTCTAGCTAACTTTAGATGTAGCATTTCTTCACAGTCCAACTTGGAGATGATGCTGATCACCCTGCTTTAGTCTTGAGACTTAGAAGAGATTGCTTGCTTCTGTACACTAGAGTGGGATTTTCTCCCACTCCTTAAAAATTACTAAATAGTCAGAGATATGTATATATATATATGTCTGCTAATGTTTTAAAAACCGTTTTTGTTTAAAGAAAGAGCTATCTGTGGCTCAAAAGAGAGGATGATAACCAGTAAGAAACTGCTTGATGCTACATGGAGGCATCTGGTTAAATGTGAACTGTAACACAGATGTGCTTGATTCAACATACTGGATACTTGTGTGTTTGTTAGCTATTGTAGGCATATCCTATATAAATATATACACATACTATTTGGAATTAATAAAATGCTAGTTTACAGGTATAAGAGGTTCCAATAATTGTGCTTCTTAACACAATACCTCTGCTTACCAGAATCTCTGAACTGTGGCCATGCTTTGTTAAAGAGGTTTTTAAAGCTGCTGTGGAGATTGAGATAATCAATATCCATTAAAATTAATATGTTCCAACATTTAAATTTAGAGTAAGAGAAAATATTGATTATCTAATATCTTCCCTGCCTGTGTGTGTGGTTTGCTGTTTTCTGGCACTGCTAGAGGAAAAATATCTAAATTTCATATGCTGTTATCCCCATGGGTTAGAGCCCTTCTTTCTTGGGTGTTTGTAAAGGGCTGAAAAAACTTGTGGCTTGCAATGAGATAAATAAATAGCATGCTCAACGTCACACAATGATTCTAACACCTGGTTAAAATGAATGGCTTATGCCAACAGACACAAGTGAGATTTGGAAACGTTTGTTTCTTCTCAGGTGACACTCTGTCTTCCTTTCCCTTATGAGATGGCAGTGTCCTTGGAATGCTCCCAAAGTTTTCATTCTGATTGAAAATGCTCTATCATAAAAAATACGAGGTTTGCTTTTGGAATGACTTGCCTAGAAGCTTATAGGAAATACCTCCTACCTGAAGTGTCTTGAGCTGCAGTACCTCTTCTGAAACCCATTCAGAAAAGTGGTTTTCTATTTGCAAACATTTACTTGCAAAAAAAAAAAAAAAAAGTATACAATGTTGATTTTCGCTGTGCACTTGTACAGATGACAAAACGGGTATAATAGCTTCATTAGAATGACAAGCATTTCTGATTCAAACATACTGAATTCTGCTTTACTTGCTTGATGATGCTTACTATGCAAAATATTCTGGATCTTGGTGTCCTTGGGCATGTGATATTTCTGCATGGATTAACGAATACTGAGCAAGCTCTTTTCATGTACGCTGCTTAAGAACAACCTGTTTACTTTCCCATGTTTTTCCTCGCTGACTGCTTGTCATTCAGTAAGCCTTTATTTCTGTTATTGTATAGGAGTTACCATTCTCTGATTGTTCATACTCAGACTTTCCTGTGTCCTGTTACAATGTACCCATTCAAGGGTAGAGCAATGAATCTTGCTCTATTCCTTTCTTATTAAGTTTTCTGTTTCTTTTTCAAGAACATGCTGCCAAAGAAAGCTTGTTTTGGTTTGTGGCCAGGTAACTGTCTTAATTACGGAAAGTAGTTGAGCAAGTATAACTGAGAGCAGGATTGGATCCATTATGTTTTCCTTTAAGTTTAGAAATGTGAAATGAGATTTGAACACGACAGGATATCCTCTTGGTTTGATTTTAAAGGATTTAAGCAAGGAGACAACCAGTGCAAGCCTATTTCCTAGCAGAATTAGTAGTGGCACTGCCAGGATTTTCAGACACTCACCTGAGGTTTTCTACTGCTTACTGTGATCTCATTACGTGGTTCTGCCCTTGGCCACTGTAAGTGTTCTTCCTCATCCTTATCATTTACACTTAAAACACTTGTTGACCATTGTATTATTGCCACTTCAGCTTTGCGTGTTTGATCTTTCTTGTTTTGGCGTATATTGTGACATATGTTATTATTCATAACACTTCTCTAAATGGTATCAGGTGTGTTCGTATACAGATTAATTAGTCAAAAACTAGAATTGTGAGACCAGGTGCAGTGTCAGTGGTCCCATTAAAATCTTTGATGTTGTCAATAGTTAAATGTAACCTGTGTCCATTAAATCTCTAGGATTGCCTATATAATTAGTTCTAGTTACAGATATGTATGTTGATATATTTGATGCTATGCATGTTTACCTCTTTATCAATGACTTGTTAGTGAAATGTCCTGCCAAACAATGAATTTTTTTTTCCAACCACCTTTTTTGATGCAGCCGCATACAAGTGTATTGCTGCTGTTCTCTGCGTCTGGTCTGCTTTTCAGGGTGATGGATTTCTAGGCATCTTCTTCCTGGTTCAGCTCCATATTTTGGATTTTTCTGTGCTTGAATGATCAGCTACCTAGCTTGAATTATTATTTCTTCCCATTTACCGGGTTCATTACAACATTACCATCTTGTTTTGATAACAGCTCCCAGAGAACTGTCTGTTCTTTAAACCTGGTGTTGTTGGTTCTACTTTTTCAGATTATTAAAGACTATGAAACTAGACCTACTGCTGATCAGTGTGGCAGCCTCTGGGCTTGTTTCATGCAGTTCAACTTTCAAATTCAAAGAAACTCTGATCTAGTCTGACCTCAGTTTATTTCTGTCTGTGCTTTCTGCAGATTGGTTTTTCCAATAAGGAAAAATTAGAATTTAGAAACTCTATTAAATGCTTCACTAATACTCAGATACAGCGATTCACATGTATTGCTCTTCCTCTACTTACTTATTGATTTGATAAAACTGTCTGACTAGCATGAATTTTACCCCTTGCTGATCATTGAAAAATTGCTAAAATGTAGGAGTTACTGACGATTTCTGCTTGTTGTGTGTAAATGAAGCTTGGTGCATAGATGTTTTGAAGCATCTGCATGTCCTGACCTGAGGTCTAAGCATCTTTTCTTTCCCCAGTGTTTTTTCTAAAATGGAGCAGCACTGACATTCCTGGGGTGAAGTGCAGTAACGCAGTTGTAGGGTTGTGACATTTTCAGTCTGGGCTGACCTTGTACCACATTGTCTCCTTGTGATGCCTTTACTGTTATGAGGATGTTGCTTGGACAATGCAGTTCTGTCCTGCCCTAGGTTACAAAACTGAATACATACAGAAATTCCAGTTACACCACAGCAATGTAGTAATAGCATGTGTTTCTGGAAAGCCGAATGGGTTTCAGCATCACTTCCAAAATCACTTAGATGCAAATACTGCAAGTGTTATCAGAGTGACTGTGGCACATTGTGTCCCACACAGTGTGAATTTTATGTAAATTCGCCCTTGTGAACTTCTCTGCTTGCTTCACAAAGCTAGAAAGCAGAGTAGCTAATGTGTGCCCAGTGTCAAGAGACACACCGGAGGTATATGCATCCTACTCTACACCATGCGTCAAAATGTTAACACCTAATGAGTTGTAAATTGCAGTGCTGGTTTGTGAAATAGAATTCCCAGTGGGGCACATCGTACAGATCTCTTGCATGATTATAAAATATCTGCTTTACTTGGCAGATTTTAATCTTTGAGTTGAGAGGGCTGCTCAGTTGTATGGGATTATAGTGAATGTGATTAATGTTGCAGATTGCATTGGAATAGACCTGAGTTTGCTGTCAGACAAAATACTAACATAATTCTGTGTTGCTGGCTGGGAGATACGAGGTGCCAATTAATTGTCTCTCTTCCTTTTTTGTTTGTTTGTTTTCTTTTTTACTTTAATAACATCTCTTGGCACAATTGTGCATTTCAGTTACATTATAACTGAGTGGATAACAGCATGGGCGTAAACAAATGGAAGGCTCTATTAAGTTTGCAAATGTATGGGAAGAAATGTTTAAGATTCATGCAGCCAAACCAGTTGACTACTTGCAAGCAAATGCACATTTTAATTGTTTTACAAAAGGCCCATAAATTTTAACAGACAAGCAAAGGCTGATGTTAAAGTTGCAAGATTGAAGTGCAAAGAGAAGTGTTCAGAGAAGTGGTCCTTTTCTGCCGGCAGTTGTGCTCTCTTGTTTTGTCCCCTACTCTGACCCAAGACTTTGCCCAAAGGACAGGAAGGCTCCTGCTGGGCAGACAAGGGGAAAATCAAGTAGCTGCACATACAGCTTATCTGCTGAAATGAGGGGGACAAAATTTTGATCGAGCAGTTCGGTTGAGAAGCTTGCAGGATTAGCTGTACTTTTATATTTCCTCCAGACTTCCACACTGCTGGGGTTTTGACCTTTATCCTGGGCCTCTACAGAGGGTGCTGAACTGGTGAAAAAGCTGCTTTTAGAAGCTCAGCCCCACTTTGAACTCTCACATCTCTTATCTTGTGCTTGGCAGAGTGTTGCAGGTGTTGAGTGAGCAGGGGTTTGTTTACATCCTCGAGCTGATGAGCTGGCAAGCTCCCAGGGAGCCACAAGCATTTCCACATCCAGAACAGTATGCCGGTCATGCTGGCACGCTGGAGGGGATGGGAAAGCAGGAACTTGTCCAGTTACCTAAGTGTCATTAAGCTGCAGGAGGATTGTTGTGTCAAAAGCAGCCTATGCTTTTTCCAGCCCTGGAAACTACATGAGAGCAGTTCTACATGAGGATATTGTCTGTGTCTGCAGTTGCACAGGGAAGTGCATAGCGCTCTGACGCCCTACACAAGGACTGTCACAAGTCCTGATGAGAGAAATATGCTAGGTTCTTTAGATCTAATCAAAGAGGATTATGAAGAGCCTTGTGGTAACACAGTAAACCTTTAAATAGAGGAGCCTCGGAGAAATATATTCACAAAGTACAGTCTATCCTACCAACCAGTTCAACTGACTGGCTGGAATTCCTGTTTCATGACAAATTTGCAAACACCATCTCCCAGGAATGGGGAGATTCCAGTTTCCATAAACTGCAGAAGAAAACATTGTGATTGATAAATATTGACAATATCCAAGAGCCATAGAACAGAGGGTTCACTTCATTGCCCCTATAGATTATGTGATTTTTCAATAGGTCCTTTGCCAGCAGTATGCCCCTGTCTGAAGACAGCTTCCAAGAAGAAGAATTTGGGATGATGGAAGTGACTTCTCTTGGCTTGTAGAGCTGACAGACATTGACCACAAAGGAGCCCTGTTTCTTAAGGGCAAAGTAACAGTTACATTTTTCTGTGCTTTCCTTACAACTGGCATACAGGAACATTTACATCTTTGATCCAATGTAATAGATCTTGAAAAGTATGGGATCACGTAGCTGTGGCTAATAAGGAGATAATGTGAAATACTCAGAGCTTGCCACTTCTTTTTTTTTATTACTGTTTTTTTTCTCTCCCTTGTAACTATCTTGGAGCAATCAGGTGCAGCCAGGGAGGCAGAAGATCAGGCTGCTGCACAAACACTTCACGTGTTTCACATAATGAAGCTGATCACAGCCTGGGGAATTCAATAGACTCTCTCAGCATCCCTATTAAATGTATTACTCTTCTAGCAAAAAATTAGTACTTCTTCCTACCAAATTTTAGTGAAGAAAATAGCAGATTTGGATGACTTCACTTGACTGTCAGTCTGGTGGTGGTTCTTTGATCTCTGCACGATTTTCACCACCAAGCAGGTCACATGGAGCAGCCATTCAAGGTGTCCTGTGGAACTTCTTGCTAATGGGCTGCTTTACACTTTGCTGCAGGTAAAACATTGGAGACATTTTTGGAGTCCCCTATATGGGCTTCCTCTTCCTTTCTGCATAAAGGATGAAGTTTCGATGCAGCGGGTGGGACAATTGCTGACAAACTCCTTGCCCAGCAACTGGCAGATGAAGTTTGGCTTCCAAATGAAAAGTGAAGGAGGAGAAGGGTATTGCAGGCATGCCACAAAAGGACTGTTGGCACATGCACCTAAAGTGCAAGCAGAGCTTAAATCCACGGTGCAGAAAAGTAGTGCAGGGATAAAGCCAGAACCTGTTTCGAGTAGATCTGTCTGAGTTTGGACTAGGTGTGTTTTGTGAAATGATGGCATTGGGGACTTCATAGTGTGAATAACAGTTTGCGTGGGCAAGCAGGTAGTCCTGACTGTGAGGGTACTTTGCCATGCATTTCATACCTAGAAGGTAATGGGTAAAATGTTCAAAAGACGTGCAGGAGTCGAGGTCCTTTTCTGTTAGAAGCTTCCTTCCCATTTGGAGAACGCATTTTGGAAGGTATATAGATGTATAAGTTTGGAGAGGCATGTAAAGGCATTTCCAGAATTTCCAATGCTTCTAACTCTTGTAAGTTTTTAATTCAGATACATTTTTACAAGTACATAGAAGTTTATAATTTATAGGCAAGTGTTCAGCTATACATTTATAATTTTGAGGTATTGGGAATGTCTGTGATTAAGAATACATTAGATGCTTGTGTATTTCTCCTCAATACTTGCTCTTTTATTTCACAGACCTCTTCCCATTGCACAATAAAAATGTGAAAATTGATGTTACTTATTTGGCTTGCACAAAACTTTAACCAGTCACTTACGTGTGCTTTGACAATCAAATGTCCTGCAGCTGGCATTCATCACAAATTTCTTCAGTCTAGCAAGTCCAGAGAAGAGAAAATTACCCAGGTTAATCATCAAACACAGCATGTGAGCATCTTCCATCCTGTGTAGGAGCTGGGTGGTTTTGACCAACCTAGCAGCTCATCCAGCTGTGGCACGTTATGCGGTCGCTTCTCGGGCGGGAGGTGCTGAGACAGCACTCGTCCTGTGAGCAGAAGTGGATTTGCATTAAGTTGCAAACGGAAAGTTTGGGCAGAATATCCTTCGTTTTCGCTGCCACGTTGGGTTGGCTGTCGGTAGGCCAACAGGCGCCAGCAGCTGGGTGCTGTGGGGCTTCTGTGGGGAGAGGCCGGGGCTGCCCGGCGCCGGTTCCGGCCAGCGCCAGCGGCCCCACAGCAGGGCACAGCCCTGCCCCTCAGCCATGCTGGCGGTGGCATGGGGAAAGCAGGTTTAAGAACAAGAACCAACAAAAGGCTGCCAGCAGCAAGGAGTGAGGGGAAGAGTGTGAGCAGTGGCCCTGCGAGCCCTGAGAGGAGAGGAGGAGGAGCTGCAGGCCCGGGCAGGCATTACTCTGTAGAGTAGGCGGCGTTCCAGTGGCATGGTGTGAAAGAGTTAAGTGTTCGACATTTAAATAGGCCAGACACCAGAGGAAAAAGGAGGCATTTTTAAGTTTGCGCTGTCTAAGCCTTTTAATAAAACACTACTGAGTGACCCCACAGGGAAATTCTAATTAATCAGATAAATGAGAGAAGAGATATTTGAAAATAAATTTCTTGTGCTGGTAAACTCCAAATCGCACAGAGGAAAGGATCTTCACTGAGTACTGTAGCTGTTGACATAGCTTGTGCTACCTTTACATCTGTGTTTGCTCTGCTCCATCTAGCTTTGCCAACATAGGTAGAAGAGAGTCATCTGGAGTCTCCTCTTTCTTTGCATTGTGTTTAGGATTATTTAGTAAGCTCTTGAACCAAACATTATTGAAGTTTTCGGTAGCATTTCAGCAAACACCTAGTGAGCTTTGGGTCTGCCTCTGTCCAAATAAGTGACATCAGATTGAATTTAACACAGCAATGGTGAGTGAAAAAAAACAAGCCAGTTAACTCCACGATTTTAAGCAAGTAAAGCACATGGGTTATTTTGGAAGTTTCATCAAAGACATAGGGTTCAGGTGATTTTAAGGCAAATGTATGCAAGCATAGAAAAAGGAAAAAAATGTGAAGCGGTCGTGTCCCTCTGTCTTTGCCTTGAGTGTTTCTTTTCCCTCTAACATTTTATGTCTAATCATATCATTAAATCTTCCTAATATATAGATGAAGATAAAAGGTGACAGCTGTAATGGAAAGAACCGATCAAAAATTATTTTTTCTTGGCAATGTCTGCAGTAAATTTGTTATATGCTTAAGAAAATGGAGAACAAATCTTACCAGTAAATTGAGGCCATTTCATTTTGGATGACTGTCCACTGAGGATTGTCCTCACTGCAGCTGGCCTTAGAGTGTCATTGACGTTGGTCACAAACAATCTACTCTTTAACATCCAGGATACAAAGTCCCAGTGACATCTGCCACCTCCATTCCACAGTCAAACTCTCACTGGTGCAATATTGGCTGTAATTGAACCGGTAAATTGCTTCACTTTCTGAAATGCTGACTGCTTAATTATGATGGGGGGAAAATAGCATTCTATAACCATAAGCTAAGATAACTCTGTAACTCAGAAACTATGTAATTATACGTGTGAATAATACTTTCTGCGATTTATGTTAGTACCAGTGGCAATACACAGAAGGACCACTCTGAAGACCTTGTCTGTCTTCAGTGTGGACGGGAGCAAAGGAGCAGAATCAACCACAAACTAGAGAGAAGGGAGGAAGCGCAGGCCTTGGCCTTGCTTCCTTTCATCCCGAAGATGTTCAAGTGCACCCAAACAGGGTTCAAGACACTGCGCCGTTCGACTCCCAGCTTAACCCACACGTTTTCCATGGGATATTGTCCAGTCACTTGATTTAGCCTTGGGTTCAGGTCTCCATTTGAAAAACAAGGACTGCAAGGACCCTGTTTTTCAGGTCCACTCTGAGGACTAAACACAGGCATCACTTTGAGATGATTGAAGACTATGTCTACATGAATTGAAATGAGTATCTATGTAACAAAATAGCAGCCTTTCTTTCTGAAGACTGGGTGATTATGATGCCACTGTTATTTGAGGAAGCATATGTGTGGAAACCAGTGTTTCATTTTAGCCTGGAGCCTCCTAGTCTGGCTGAAAGGAATACATTCAAAACAACATGGAGATACTGAAGATGACTCTGAATGAGCTATCTCAAGCATCAGAGGCTGCAAATCACTATAACGTGACATGGCTTTGCTGGCTCCCTGTGTAGGAGCTATCCTGTTCAGATCTTCCCCATTTTTTCTGTATGATGGTGCTTGCATAGTGTGAATGTACACCACAGACTATATCTATATCCCCATGAACATGGTGCAGAGTGAATTTTAGCTCAAGCTAACTCCCTGATAGTGCCTGATACTGTTTGCATTTATAATGTCTCCTGGTAGATTCACGCAGCAGATAGGTTGTTCACAAATCTCGAGTTTCATGAAAAACCTCAGTGGTGGATATTTTTTTCCTGATTTTCTGCATCTTACATTTTTTGTTGTGAAACGTACGTAGGCCTCTGTCTGTGGATGATTAATTACTCTATAACAAAGCAGCTGTGGAGCCTAACAAGATTGCACTCAGATTACAGTCTTAAAATAGTGGATAGACTCGAAGCTTTTCCTTCCAACCGTCTTACAATTGTTGTCATAAGAATGCATGATAATTGCATTGCTCCGTATCGTCACTACATTTCTTGTCATATGAGTAGGTTGATTTAGTGCCATCTTGGGTTGTTATGAAAATGAGGCATCTGAAGACTGTTACATTTTTTTCCTCTCTGATCAAGGGCCAACTCCCAGGGTCCAAGCACAGATTTTAAGTAAATGCTTTACGTGCTATATTTGCATCATGTGGTTACAAGCTTTATAAAAATGATGCAGGGTTGCCCTTTACTTTTTCATATACTAGAAAAATATGTGTAAATTTATATGTTTTAGGATAAAAAGGGATTGACCCTTAAAGGAGAGAGTAGCAGAGTTAGGAGTAGAACTGAAGTCTTCCATTTTTCAGTGCCATAGTCAGTCAACAAAGGATTGGGGCTTTTTCCGATAGAGATACTTTGCAGAATATTTTGGACTGGGGATGAGCTAAGAAATTCTCGGTTTTGGGAGTCACCAAGGCACATAGCTGCTTCAAATTTCTTCAGAGATACAGAAGATCTGTTTTACTATAGGCAGTAACTGAATTAACTTAAACTAATTGGTTGAGTAAATCTACAGATGAAATCTAGACAAAATAACAAGAATAGATGGCAAAGAATGAAGTCTCAGATTTGGTTAAGCATTAATCTTCAAATATAGACTACTGGATTTTTTTTGGGGGGGTGGGGTGTCTAAATGTACAAATTGACACTAACCCTAAAATCAACTTTATGCAGAAGGCTTGACAGAGAAATTCATCCTGATGTAATAAGAACAGGTCCACTGAGATCAATGGTGATACTTAAGCTGAGGATAGGACACAGCTTTCTAATCTGCCAGCAGAATATGAAATGATCATTTATGCTGGCGCTCCAGTGAGATATTAATTGGAAGACAGATATAAGAATTACAAAGCAAAGCTTAGTTCCCACTTGGAAGGTGGTTGATTTCATTTGCTTTGCTTTGCAGTTTGTTTGCATTCATTTACACACGCTGAATCACATTCAGAAGAGGTCAAAGTTACCTGTTTTCATGGTGCTTTCTTTCCTAGTTTCTTGGTTTTCTCTGGAAAGCATGCTTTCTTTTGTCCCCAGAAGACCCCTTTCCTTGATAAGCTTTGATTTATTTTCTCTGTTCTTACAGCCCTCTGTAACTCTGATTCCGCTGGTCCTTTGATTATCTGTGGACACTGATTATGAAATGATTTATCTTTGGTACAGGTAAAGGGATGTGTATTACCTGCAACTCATGTGGCTGAAAATGAGGTAATAGTAACAAAATAATGGGCACAAACTGAGGCACAGGAAGTTCCGTCTGAACATGAGGAAGAACTTCTTCCCTCTGAGGGTGACGGAGCACTGGAACAGGCTGCCCAGGGAGGTTGTGGAGTCTCCTGCTCTGGAGA
>Ga0065711_1038800_pt1 | contig 18403 bp, 8 predicted proteins | sample Hoacrofraction12_FD_59098 | JGI IMG/M metagenome (GOLD analysis project Ga0065711, IMG submission 59098) | Hoatzin crop microbial communities from Cojedes, Venezuela - Epithelial fraction 12 v2 (version 2) | ecosystem: Host-associated > Birds > Digestive system > Esophagus > Crop | place...
AGGCTGCCCAGGGAGGTTGTGGAGTCTCCTTCTCTGGAGATATTCAAGACCCGCCTGGACAAGGTCCTCTACAGCCTACTGTAGGTGACCCTGCTTCGGCAGGAGGGTTGAACTAGATGACCCACAGAGGTCCCTTCCAACACCTACCATTCTGTGAAATGCAGCTATTAGTGCATTTTCCCACTGTGTTTCTTCCGTCAAGTTAAAATTGGTGAAAAACATGTGTCTTCTACCGTACTTCATCTAGAAAATCCAAAGGTAACTTAAGACTTCCATTACTGAGAAATCCAAAATATAGTGACATAAAAAGGTTTTAAACCAGACTTCAGTATACTGTGATTTTTAAAACAGAATACATTGAATAAAATTAGAAAGACTCAGTTTTCACATGTTATTTCAGATAAGAAAAGAGCCAGTGTTGAACCATAACAAACAGACACGTTTCAGTTAAAGAGAATGGATAAATCTCCTAATTTTACAAACGAAGTACATTAGACGAGAGAAAAATGAAGAATAGTTCTTATACAAGTGGACCCTGTCTTGCAGCTACCAGTTGCAAGCGTGATTATCTCACTGTGAAGAAAACTTTCAAGGAAGGATAAAGTCATTTCTTTCCGTGGAAAAAAACCTTTCAGTAACAGATTTATTTCTCTCACTTTATGTAAACTGCTGACATATTTTCACATAATGATAACGAGATGCTCGGCCTTGGTGTACTGCTGTTTGAGGTAGTGGTAAATTGACATTGTTTGCGGGTTTCCTAACACAAACTAGTGGTTAGCTCCTGTCATATCTTCCATATGAATCTATACCCCATATGTCAAGTGGTGATGAATTGCTAGTGATAGCAGCTGAATTTTCTTGTGAATGGGAGAACTGTTGCTGTTCTGTAACACGGTGGCAACTTTTCTGTACTACAAACCTGTGGTCTGGAAAGTTGATGACTTATCAAAAAGCAAGATACAGGTCTTCTGTTTAATCCCTCACAGAAGTCTTATTTGGGGTTAAAACAAAGCCCAGCTTTTTTTTTTTTTTCTCCTTACAAATACTAGGGTTGCTCAGTCGAAGTCTTGTACAGTAGAACATCCAGATTTGCAGATGTTGTTGGCATCCAATTCCCCTTACTTTAATAGGATTTAGGTGTTTATCTGTCCTTGCTGATCTGAACAATAACTTGTGTGTCTCTCAAAAATTCAGATCTGTTTTTTTAAACCTTTGATGATTAAAGTGGTGAACTTCTTTCCTGCATGGACCTTCATTCCAATGAAAATAATTTATTGGAAGAAAATTAACTTGTATAAAATTCAGGAGAGGAAGTCAAACTAAGTAATGGTAAATATACTGCTTTGCATTGATGGTATCAACATTATTTTAAGTACAGAACTGATTTATTAATTTTACGGTTCAATTTTTTATAGCATACTGCATATAGTTGTACTTCTACTATAAATTATATGATTTATAGATAATTTTTCTTCACTTTCATGATTTTTTTTTATTAGGCTAGTTTAATATGGTGGCTTTCTCTTTCAAAGTAAAATGTAAAATGTAAACAAACCCAAAATTTTAAACATTGTATTTTGCTCAGAAATTCTTTTAACATATACACAATTTTTCCAGTGGTAACAATGGGGTTCAAATCATATTTGAAGGAACTGAACTAAGAAAGGTGGAAGCATTTCTGAAGATAGATCCGATAGATCAGAAAACTGACACCAGGGTATTGCTAAAATCCCAATAAAAATTTGAATTCATCAAAGACTTCTGATTACTCCCAGAATGGTGTCCTCAACAATATATTTCTCACTGTTATATGTAAACTGATATTTATCTTGGTGGAGTTACTTATCTCAATGGACCTAGGTATTACATAATTTGCATTAGAAGAGTTGAAAAGTGCTCTTCACTACTGATGTGACTTTGAACTGAATCTATTTTCCTTGTCAGATCTCAGAGATGTTTCTCTCTCAGCTGATTACACAACACTTCACAACGGAACTAAATCTGACATATTATTACCTATACCAACATGAGTTCTTAATGTCTTTTCTACAGTATTAGAAGACTTTACTATGACTGGGGAGTGGTGAGGCTCTTCAGTTGGTGAGGCTGGTCAGTTGTTACTCCCCTCTGCACACACTCATATGCACTACAATGGGCTTGTGTGGCAAGGTTTTGGCGGAGGGTTACAGGGATGGCTTCTGTGAGAAGATGCTAGAAGCACCCCCAATGTATGACAAGGCCAATGCCACCTGGCTCCAAGATGGACTCGCCGCTGGCCAAGGCTGAGCCCATCGGTGATGGTTGTAGGACCTCTGGGATAATTTTTTTTAAGAAGTGTGGAAAAAAAACCCAGGCACATTGACAACTGCAGCTGGAGAGAGGAGCGAGGACACATGAGAGAAACAGCTCTGCAGACGTCAGTGAAGAAGAGGGGGAGGAGGTGCTCCAGACGTTGAAGCAGATATTCCCCTCCAGCCCATGATGAACACCATGGTGAAGCAGACTGTCCCTCTGCAGCTCATGGAGGTCCACAGTGGAGCAAATATCCACCTGCAGCTCATGGAGGACCCCAGGCCAGAGCAGGTGAATTCCTGAAGGAGGCTGAGACCCTGTGGAAAGCCCACCCTCCTGCCAGGACCCGTGGACCCATGGAGAGAGGAGCCTGTTCTGGAGCAGATTTGCTGCAGGACTTGTGACCCTGCAGGGGACCCAAGCTGGAGCAGCCTGCTCCTGAAGTACTGCACCCTGTGGGAGGGACCGTTGCTGGAGCAGCACATGAAGAACTGCAGCAGTGGGAAGGACTCCAGTTCAAGTATTTCATTAAGAAATGTCTACTGTGAGAGGGACCCCACCTTCGAGCAGGGGAAGAGAGTGAGGAGGAAGAAGCAGCAGAGACAATGCGTGATGAACGGACCGTAACCCCCATTCCTCGTCACTCTGCACTGTTCATGAGGAGGCAGAGAAATTCAGGAGTAAAGTTGAGCCCAGCAAGAAGGGAGAGGTGGACAGAAGGTATTTTAAGATTTAATTTTTATTTCTCATTATCCTACTCTGATATGAATAACAATAAATTACACTAATTTCCCCAAGTTCAATCTGATTTGCCTGTGATGATATTTGGTGCTTTCTGTCTGTCTTTATCTCAATTCACAAGCCTTTCATTACATATTCTCTCTCCATCGCAGCCTGAGGAGGGCAATGATAGGGTAGCTTTGGTGGGCACCTGGTGTCCAGCCAGGGTCAACCCCCAACAGCACACTCAAGTCAAAAAGCCTCATAATCATAAAATCCCCAGCTGGGAGAGACCTCTAAGATCATCATGTTCAACTATCAACCTAACACCACCATGCCTGCTAAACCATATCCCAAACTTTCACATCTACACATTTTTTAAAAACCTCCAGGGGTGGGGACTCATTTACTTCCCTGGGCAGCCTATTGCAATGCCTGACCACTCTTTAATTAAAGAAGCTTTTCCTAATATCTAATCTAAACCTCCCCTGATGAAACTTGAGGCCACTGCCTCTTGTCCTATTGCTAGTTACCTGGGAGAAGAGACCAACACCCGCTTCACTACAACCTCCTTTCAAGTAGTGGTAGAGAGCAAGAAGGTCTCCCCTCAGCCTCCTCTTCTCCAGACTAAACAACCCCTGTTCCTTCAGTCTCTCCTCGTAAGACTTGTTGTCTAGACCCCTCTCCAGCCTTGTTGCTCTTCTCTGGACACACTCCAGCACCTCAATGTCCTTCTTGTAGTAAGGGGCCCAAAACTGAACACGGTACTCCAGATGCAGCCTCAACACTGCTGAGTACAGGGGCACGATCACCTCCCTACTCCTGCTGGCTGCATTATTCCTGATACAAGCCAGGTTACCATTGGCCTTCTTGGCCTCCTGGGCACACTGCTGGCTCATGTTCAGCCGGCTGTCAGCCGACACCCCAAGGTCCTTTTCTGCTGGGCAGCTTTCCAGCCACTCCTCCCCAAGCTTGTAACCTTGCATGGGGTTGTAGTAACACAAGTGCAGGAACCAAGGCATTTGGCCTTCTTGAACCTCACACAGTTGGCCTCGGCCCATCGATCCAGCCTGTCCAGATCCCTCTGCAGAGCCTTCCTACCCTCAAAGCAGATCGACACTCCCACCCAGCTTGGTGTCATCTGCAGGCTTACTGAGGGAGCTCTCAGTCCCCTCATCCACATCACTGATAAAGATATTAAAAAAGACCAGACCCAAAACTGAGCCCTGGGGAACACCACCCATGACCAGCCACCACCTGGATTTCACTCCACCACCACTCTCTGCACTCAGCCATTTAACCAGTTCTTTATCTAGTGAAGAGTACATCCAAACCATGGGCAGCTTGTTTCTCCAGGGGATGCTGTGGGGAAGAGTGTCAAAGGCCTTACTAAAGTCCAGGTAGACAACACCCACAGCCTTTCTGTCATCCACTAGGTGGGTCCCCTGGTCACAGAAGGAGATCAGGTTGCTCAAGCAAGACCTGCCTTTCATGAACTCACACTGGCTGGGCCTGATCCCCTGGTTGTCCTTCACATGCCCAGTGACCACACTCAGGATGAAACACTCCATAATCTTGTTTGGAACTGAGGTCAGGCTGACAGGTCTGTAGTTCCCAGGATCCTCCTTCTGGCCCTTCTTGTAGATGGGAGTTACATTGGTGAACCTCCAGTCATCTGGGACCTCCCCTGTTAGCCAGGACTGCTGATAGATGATGGAGAGTGGCTTGGCCAGTTCCTCCGCCAGTTCCCTCAGTGCTCTTGGGTGGATCCCATCTAGCCCCATAGACTTGTAAGTGTCCAGGTGGTATAGCAGGTCATTAACGGCTTCCTCCTGGATTATGGGTGGTTTTTTTCACACTCCTTCCCTATCTTTCAGCACTGGGGGCTGACTATCCTGGCAATAACCAGTTTGACTATTAAAGACTGAGGCAAAGAAAGCATTAAGTACCTCAGCCTTTTCCTCATCCTTGTTGGCAATATTCACCCTTGCACCCATTAAGGGATGGAGACTCTCCTTGGCCCTCTTTTTGTTGTTGTATTTGTAAAAACATTTTTTGCTGTCCCTTACAACAGTGACCAGCCTGAGTTCCAGCTTGGTTTTTGCCTTTCCAATTTCCTCTCTGCAGACCTAACGAGACCCTTGTACTCCTCTTGTGTCACCTGCCCTTTCTTCCACAGATGGTAGACCCCCGCTTTTTTTCCTGTGTCCCAGCAAGAACTCCCTGTTCAGCCAGGCTGGTCGTCTTCCCTGCTGGTTCATCTTGCGACACATGGGGACAGCCCCCTCCTGTGCTTTTAAACCTTCCTCTTTGAAGAACGTCCAGCCTTCCTGGACCCCTTTGCCCTGCAGGACTCTCTCCCAGGGCACCCTCTCAACCAGCATCCTGAACAGGCCAAAGTCTGCCCTCCAAAAGTCCAAGGTCGTGGTTTTGCTGGCCCCCCTCTTAACTTCACCTCAAACGGAAAACCCTATCATTTCGTGGTCGCTAAGCCCAAGACAGCCTCTGACCACCACATCTCCCACCAGTCCTTCTCTGTGAGTAAACAGCAGGTCTAGTAAGGCACTTCCCCTGGTAGGCTCACTTACCAGCTGTGTTAGGAAGTTGTCTTTCACACACTGCAGGAACCTCCTAGACTGTTTCCTTTCTGCTGTGTTGTATTTCCAGCAGATGTCTGGTAAGTTCAAGATCCCCATGAGAACAAGGGCTAACAACTGTGAGACTTCTGCCAGCCTCTTGCAGAAAACTTCATCTGCCTCTTCATCCTGGTTGGGTGGCCTGTAACAGACTCCCAGCAGGATGTTTGCCTAGTTGGCTTTACCCCTCATCTCTACCCAGAAGCATTGAACCTTGTCACCACAATCATGGAGCTCTATACAATCGAAGCAGTCCCTAACATACAAAGCCACACCACCACCTCTCCTTCCTCACCTACCCCTTCTGAAGAGCTTATAGCCATTCACCGCAGCACTCCGGTCATGAGAGTCATCCCACCACATTTCCGTGATGGCGACCAAGTCATAGCTGTCCTACTGTACAATGGCTTCTAGCTTCTCCTGTTTATTGTCCATGCTGTGTCTATTGGTGTAGATGCTCTTGAGCTGGGCTAACGATCTCTCCCTCAAGCTCGGCATGCCATGCCTGGGCTCATCTCTAGTAAGCTGGGCGATGTCCCCTTCCCCCTTTGAACCTAGTTTAAAGCCCTCTCAATGAGCCCCTCCAGCTCAAGGGCAAGAATCCTTTTCTCCGTTTGAGGTAGCTGGACTCCATCTGTCGCCAGCAGGCCTGGTGCCATGTAAAAGTCCCCATGATGTCCCGATGGCACCAGTTACTGAGCCACCTGTTAATCAGTTTTCCTGCCCCTTTCAGTGCTCTTTCCTGCCACTGATGGTATTGAGGAAAACACCACCTGTGCCCCGATCCTTCAGCCAATCGCTCCGGTGCCCTGAAGTCCCTTTTGATGGCCTTGGGACTTCTGTCCATGATATCATCACCACCAACCTGCATTACCAAGAGAGGGTAATAATCAGAGGGCTGCACCAGACCAGGGAGCTTCCTAGCAACGTCTCTAACCCGGGCCCCAGGGAGGCAGCAGACTTCCTGTGGGATGGGTCTGCTTGGCATATCGGGCCCTCTGTTCCCCTCAGAAGGGAATCGCCTATAACAATTACCCTCCTTTTTTTCTTAGCCAGGGCAGTCATAATACGTGGGGCGGATTGACTCATCCTAGGCAACTCCCTGGATGGACCTTCACCCACATCCTCATTTGCCGGTCCCTTACATTCCAGAGCCATGTATCTGTTGCTTAAGGGCAACTGGAGAGGTGAGGGAGGCTGGGAGGGGATTCGCTTGCCGACCCGAACAGGGACCCGTTTCCGTTCTCCCCTCGTCTCTTAGGTCCCCTCTTTCTGCTTGACGGCAACAGGGTACGGGGTTCTCTGCTTTTTATGGAGCTACCTCCTGCTGCCTTGGCCTCAGGGAGGGCAGGGTGCGGCTCCACCAGTCAATCTCCCTCTCACATTCCCTGATACTCCTTAACCTCTCCTCTTTTTCTTTCATCTCTGCCACCAGGCTGAGCAGATCAATCGCCTGGTCACACCAGGCACAGCTGTTGTCTCTGCTGTCCTCAGGTACGAGCGCCAGGCTCAGGTACTCCCTGCAGCCAGAGACCTGGACAGCTGTGTGTTTGTGCAGGACCTCCGTCTGGGTCCCCAGGCTCCTCCTGGTGACAGCTTTCACATGGGCGGAAACCATGGCTAGAACATCTCCTGGGAGGGTGATGTCCACTAGTCGGGTTGTTGGGAGTGGGTCTGCACCCTGCCTGCACACCTTCCCTTCACGCCCTGCCTGCGCCAACGCCCAGTTTGCTGGCCCTGTTCACCCCACTCCTGGTTGCCCGTGCTCCCCGGGAGCTGCTCCTGTATGCAAGAGAGTCTGGCTGCTGTCACACTGGTCCTGGCCCATGCTGAATCAGAGCTGCCACTCATCAGCAGCTCCCACTTTCTGGCTTGGCAGGGGGGGGGCCTCCTCACTCTCCCAGTGCTTTTGCTGCCTCGCCACCGCAGTTTTGCTGCTTCAGGAAGGGTCCCTCGGCACAAACCTCCACTCCAGAACCCTTTGCCTTCACTGGCTTTGCCGAAATATGAATTATGAAATGTAACCCAAAAAGTAAATCAAACATTTGAGAAACCATGTATTGAGGATAACAAGGTCTTCTGGGTGGGGAAGGAGTAGTTCTGTTTTGCTGCCAGCACACTTGGAACATGGGTATGCAGGGAAAATTAAAATAAGAGAGGCAACTATATTGAAAAGAAACTGTTGAAATAAGACTCAAGTTCTGGAGCAATCTTTTTGCATTGTAAATCAAATCCACATTTATCACTTTTACTCAATACTCTTACAGTGTTAAAATTTCACCTGCAATATCATAAATGCACTCAAGCTAAAAGCTATTGGTTGCACTGGCAGACCCTAAAGTGCTACAGGTTTTGTATGCTGAGTTTAGTTGGCTCCCAGACTTGAAAGCTGCCTTTCTAATTCCTCTGTGAGACACCAGACTCTTCCTGGTGACACTGATATATGTGTTTCTCAGAGGATTCTCTATATTGCTCGGAGGCAGAACATGTGAGAGGCCCTAAACATTAATCTGTTAGGATCTGACCTCTGCAAATTTTAGACACCCTGGAACAGACCTCCTGCAGTTCTAAACATTGGCTTTAACATTTTAAGAATATGGAAAACGTTAAAAAAAAAACCAAAACCTTTAAAAAAAACCTAAAATATTTACATATGCTGCATAAGATCTGTCTATGAATGCAATATTAACTGTTCCTCTAAAATCAAGTTATAAAACCATGATTTTTTTTAAGAACAGACTTCGTGAATCATTTCAGCATGAACTTCTATGGATGAAAGAAGGCAGGAAGCATGGGATCGAACACCTCACACAACACATATGAGTTACTCGTACTGTAGAGATGAAAAGAATAAAAAGAATGAGGATGAAAAACTAGAATAACTACATATGCTCTCACCCTTTTCCCCCTCTCACATTACAAACCCAACTGGAATTTTGCACCTGCCAAAGGCACGTTCATATCGCTTGACACAGATACATGCTATGTTATGATGATACATTGACGGCAGGCACAGCTGCCAAACCTGTTTAGGGGTGAAAGGTAGCACTTCAGGCACCGAAGGAGGTGATTTATTACAGCATTAGTGTGACACTGAAAAGGTCAGAAAGCTACGAAACACACAACAGTTCTAGATCGCTGATTGTACTTTCAATGAGAAAATCTACATTAGCCTATTCAGGTTTGTACCCTCAGTGTGAATAAGAAATGTTAAACCTTTCAATACTAGCAACAGGGAAAGAGTTCACAAATTTTTTTTCCTATAGCTGAAAGGGGATGGCTCATGACCTAGGAATGAGCTTCAGAATTCTTAGGCCCCTAGAGTAGACGGAGTCTCTGTCTTTCAGCCTTCTGGGGTAAATTTACTTTTGCGTATTTCACAATGCACTTTCTGCCCTTTTGTCATTTATTCTAGTGTGAACCTAGCTGTCCCAGGGGTTTATGGTGCTATGTATCACCTTAGCTTGATGGGTGACCGAAGCTGTATTTTGTGACCCTAGACCTTTCCTTGCAAAACCAACAGCAGGTAAAAACATGTAAAACAAAACAAACCCAAATAAACCCCAGAACTCTCTCGCCCACCTGCCAAACAAGCCAACATACACCACAGAACGGACTTGTAGGAATCTCAAAAATTTCCCTCATATTAAATGTGAAATTCTTTCCAGGCTTTCTGAAACTTAATTGGGACACAATATATCGGGATGGGACGGATGAGTAAAATTTTCTTTCAATTGTGAAAAAAATCCTTAAAACCAAAATAATCTTCCTGTTCATAAAAGGCTGTAAAAGACATGGATATTTTTAACTGTTGCTGCATTTTACTAATACTCTAGAAAGTTACTCCATGATCAGATCATAGGACTGGAATTTACATTCTCCCAATCCCTGCAGTAATTATAACACTGAAATTTTTTCTTAGTGGTGCAGTGACATCATAACTCAGTTTCCTGAAGATAAGGATTTGAGAACTGGCTGGGAAACCTTAGAGGAAATTTTTCAAGATCCTGCTAATCTTATGACTACCTAAACCACAAAGCAACACATAGCTTTATGTTATAACAACCAGCAATGCTTCCTATATATGCTAAAAAAGATTTGGGAGGACTTTTAGGGGCTCAGTGAAGAAGATGGTGTTGAAGTACTCCATATCCCAGCAATGTGATGACACTGTGTTATGTTGATTCAGAAATGAGTCAGCTTAGTTACCAGAAAAGAGGAGAATCAGGTCTTTATTGAAGGTACTTGCAGTGGTATAGATGTGATAGAATGACTCATCTGTCATCAGTGTTTTAGTCAGCAAAGTCTTTGGCTCAATGGAAAGTATTTATAACTGGAAAATAAAAGGAGGCAATCAAAATGAAGTAAGCAAAAAAGATCTGGATGTTAAGCCTGTTCTGTAACATCCAGCTATGAGATCATTACATCTGTAACCCAAAACACCATTAAAATGCTAGTGTCTGTCCAAGTCCAATTTAGTCTACAGTGTGCTTTATGCCTTTCTGTCTTTTCCTGATTCAAAGAATACAAGTTGTCTGCAGCACTCATCTAAGCACAGAATGATAAATCTCTATCCATTTTCTTGTGAAAATAATTTTTTCATCTCTAGTCTTTCCTTCAGTACAGGTTTTATTTCAGTTTTAGATGTCATGCATGATAGGGCTTGGGATCTTTTACTTTGAGACATCCTTCCATAAAGCTTTTGAAGGACGTGAAGCAAGATCCAGAGAAATCAATGGGAACTCTTCCATTGATATTGGTAGGCATTTCATTAAATTCTTACTTCTACAATGATCTTTCCACAATGTTCTTGAGAAAGAAGTAATGAAGTACCCTTCAAAAGAAAGTATAGTGGGGGAAATTGTGATTCCTCTGAAATGAGTGGCAGACATCTTTTTGTGACATTATTGGGATTGGAATTTCTCTGATATAGAGTCATAGACTCATTAAGGTTGGAAAACACCTCTAAGATCGTCAGATCCAGCCATCAGCCAAACACCACCATGTCTGTTAAACCATTTCCTGAAGTGCCATACCTACATGTTTTTTGAACACCTGCAGGGATGGTGACTCCACCACTTCATATTACCGCAGTTATTTGCTTTTACATTGTATAAGTGAATACATTCACTCCTATAATTTTGCTTTGGTGCAAATATGTTTTCACACCTCAAAAATTTGATATTTTCTAATGGAAAATAAGAAGAAATATCTATAAATGACAACCTTCTTTTCGGAGATTTTAGTAAAAAAACGAATCGACTAATGATGTTTATTATTAACTGAGAAATGACTTCTTGCAAAGAAAGAAAATTTGATGAACACTCAGGTCTAGAACACTCTAGAACATTCTCTAGGAAGCTATGTTATATTGAAAGGATTTAGAATTTGGATGAACTATAGAAAGACAGTGCAAAGTCTAAATATAATGACAAATTTTATTATAGGTTTCAAAATCCTTTTTGAACATTGCCATCCACCTACATCTCAAATACATTCACAGAAACATCTCTGTCGGTTCAGTCCAAAGGTCTGTCTAGTGCACCGCCTTATCTCCACCATCATGTAGGCAGGAAAGTATAAGAAACTCAAGAAGTATAAAGTGATCTTTCCCAGTGCATATTTTTCAGCTTCTAGTATTCAATGGTTTAGGCACTTCCTTAACTAGCGATCATATCTGGCCCAAAGCGCTGCTCTCAGATTTCACATCTGAGCTACAGAGTTGCATCTGGCAGTTTCTTTGGCTCAACTGTCTATCCTCCATGATGATAGTTCTAAATTATTTGTGGTAGGTGCATTCAGCTAAAACAAAATGAATTTCTACAGTCATACAGGACCTTCAAATCTGTGCAGAGGGGAAATTCTAGTGTACATATGTCATGTTAAAATTGTTTACTGGCAGCTGCAAATTGACTGATTTCACTTAATGACTAATGCAGAGCAAGAGCTGCTAATGGCATTCAGAAGGTCTTGGTTCTCAGCTAGATTATTTTATTTCATAAATCACACTTTTTCTCAGAAGTTTTCTAACAATAAAGGAATATTTTCTTGATATAAATAAAGGCCAACATTTGTTGGGGGTAAAATAAAGTAAAAGATACCTATGAAATTACTTCGCCTTACAGTTTCTCATCAGAGTGATCTAATTTGCTAGATGCTTCATCAAGTAAGAGCTGAGGAGGCTAATGGTCTTACGAGTGACTCTGGATTTACCACTTCCAGTCTGCACTCTGTTATTTTTCGGAAGTAGACAATATAATAAGAAAAACAAATTTTATAATAAAAAGCTGTATTGCAATTTTTATTCCATACACTTTGTCTGTGTATGTTTTTATAGAATTTATGATGGATAAAATTCTGACTGCACTAAGACCAGTGGATGTGCACATGAATTTACCTTATTTTCTGTGCGGTAGTCTTCCTTTTTCAGAAGTATTTCACAACTGATTTCTCCTTACTGTGACACCACATTTGAACAATAAGTTCACTTAAGATCTTAATACTTTTAAAGTTGACAAAGATCTCTGGCAAACAGACAGAAAGATTCAAAAAAGCAGCAATAACGCAAAAATAGGACAGAGTAGAAGTGAATTAAACACAATTCTAGTTATCATCTGTGTATGTTTATCAAAAAGCATGTATTTTATAATGCATATTCATTGCTATCTAATTGTATATGCTTTTGAACTCAAGACAGGAGCACTTGCTCTACTTCTAAGGCAATGAGGCTATTTGTATGTTTAAAAATAAAACTATGCTCATGTGAATTTTCAAGATTGAGTATAATTTGCTAATCCGCAAAATTCAGAAATCCTCAGTGAGTTCTGTTGTTATAATTTTGAATTAGAAAACATGTGCACTGATGAAAATCAAATCAAACCAGAAATGATTCCTGATAGAGTAAGATAGAGAAACTGTTACAAAAACTGTATATTTAGAAACTGAAGAGTAAAATATTTTTAATATACTTCAGTATTTTGAAATATTTATATATGCAGTATATTTCAATTTAAACAAACTAAACTTTGAAAAAAACTGTATATTGAAATATACTACCAGTCTTGCATATCATCTTGACAAACAGCTAATATGGTGGAATAAATAAAACTGCTTTTTATTTATATTATTTTAGCTGGAACAAACTAGATAATATACATCATGAAACAAAACAGAATTTCGTAAAATCCCCAATCAACGCAAGAAGCTACATCTCAGGAATACTGCTATATGGTGGTCTCTGAATTGGTGCATGCAGGCCAATGGTCCTTCAGGACACTAGCTGAAGAGCTAAATCCAGCATGGTATAAGGAAAAGACAGATATACCTCCTCGCACACAGGATTCCTTTTCACTGAAGTCAAAACCAATTGCTTGCACAGCTGTGTGGAGGGTAGGTTTACCTTCGTGGCAATTTGAGCACTCTGAGCAAAACATCTATTCTTTTGTTACCGTAACAGAGGTCAGACAAACAGAAGGTCTGACTAACCAAAGAGATAAATAACCTAGGGAGCTGGGTGAGGAGGAAAGCTTTATTATTAAAGACTTCTGGAGCAGAGTTTACAAGGAAGCCAAGCAACAAGCAGCAAACATCATGAAATGTTTATGCATGCCTATGGAACCCAGTTATTCTTCTGTGTCTTTCCATCTTTCCCTAATTTACTGTTCTAATCAACAGACCTATCTTCTGCCCCTTTGGATACTACCACACGCCTTATAGGCTGACGTAAATAACAAACGGCTCTAGCCCTTGGCTTCATCAGTATGAAACACTGTACACAAAATGAGTTACTGCAAATAAGACAAGGGCTAGTGTTGTAAAGCTGTCACCTTTACCTCCAGGATTTTCCTTCCTAATAGACCTACATACTTTCTTGTTATCATCCACAGTAATTTTTTCTAAAACGCTGAGACTGCTATTAGTCAGATACAAAATCATTTGGGCCCAGCAAGTAAAGGCATGTGTTCTTAATAAGCAGCAGGATAAACAATAGCTATCAGGAATATAGGAGTTATATCCATGAAAGAGAGACTCGAATTCTGCACTCCTCGGTGTTAATGATAAAACTCTTAAATTCAGCCGTTGAGAATCTGACTAAAATCTTTACAAAATACTGTTAGGTCACTGGGATACTGAAGCAGTTGTATTCCAAGCTACAGCTGGGGATTTATCTAGATGGGTGTATCACTGCTGACACCCTCCCTGTTTCTAAACGACATCTTGAATCACATTTTTGGCTATAAATAACAGCAAAATTAGCCAAACCGTGTATGTAATACAGTCTGATATGTACAGCATAACAGTTTGAAGCTGACATTTGATTTAGTAAGGAGGAAATTTCAGATTATTTTTGAGGTCTGGTTTCATTAAAAAATCAAAAGTTCAAAGATGTTATGATGAAGAGTGGCATTAAGAATCAATTATATACAAATACAAAGATTCAGTCCTTGTTTCAGTCGATGAGTTGGTTCAGTTCTATGAGGTCTTTATGGTTCTTTGACTCTTTTTTGACATTTATGGTCACTCTGAAGACCATGCTTCTATTAGGGACAGACTTTACAGTTCTAGCCATTGCCTTTATACAGGCATCTGTTTTCAGTCCCAGAGCTGAATGACTTTCAACTTTGGTTTCTATCTTCTGATCTCTATCTGCTGTTCATCAAAGTCAACAGATCAATATCAGCTGATCATTGGGTTATACACACAGCCCTAAAGTGAACACTCATTTCAGCAGCTTGGGTGCACATCTTTGTTCCTAAGTTAAGCAGAATGAGTATCCTAATGTCATAGTTACCTGCAACTGACAGGTTTAGATTGAAGAATCTGCAACAGATAACCTCATTTTTAGAACAGATGCAGCAGCTTACACCTAATATTTAAAATCTAGTTGCAAGAGCCCTCTGAGCACAACTTACATTGCAGCAATGCCCTGAAGCTCACAACACTGCCAATAATTGAGAATCACCATCTGGCCAACAGCTAGACTCTTTTTGGGAAGAGAAAATTTTGAGAACTAGCTCAACTTTTGAGAGATCTGTGCTGAGGGTGCACTGACTAATGGATTACAAAAACAACAAAGAAATGCCAACCTTTTCTGTCCCAAACTAATTGCTCAAAATTCTGTTCAAGGTTCTTCCACGGTCCATATTAATTCAAAGTTTTCTAACTCATTTTATTCAATGATCTCAGCACAATTCCCTTTCTGTTCAACAACATTCCCTTGTGTGAGCATTACTTAAGTCTTCTTTAATGCCTTGAAGAAGGTACAAATTAACCGTGTCCTACACACTTGCAAGGAGCTGATTTTCAACCACTTACCTAGGAATAAAAACCTCACACTTCTTCAGAAGCATTATTTTTACTCCAATTTTACCAATGTAATGCTCAAGCAACATGAAATAAATGTTTGACACATGAGGAAGACTATTAGCAGGACACAGATCTGATTTTTTCTCCCTTGCCACACTTCCTAGAAGTAGTCCTAGAGCTTTATGATGGTGAGGGTCTGAATTTCTCCTAGTATCTTATGAAGAAATGTCACTTATTTTAGTTATTGTTAATATTACTGTGTGAATGGAACATTATATATTAGTGACTCGTAGAGAAGAAAAATTGTCTTGGTTTTACCCTTCTTATATATTTGAGCAATGAAGACAAAACCAAGCCTTCCATTTGCTATCTGAAGTTCTTCTTTAACATTAGTCATATGGTTAAATATGCACTGGATGCTGCAAAAATCTTAAATGATAAACTCTGAATAAATAGCTAGTGGCATCATCCAAGAATAAATCGTACTTGTAGTACCTGCCCATTTTTGCTTTACATACAGAAATGTTAACCACAGAGAGAAAAATGGTGCTTAGCATAAGTGACAGTTTAATCCTATGTTCTGGTCTATTTGTAAAAGTAGCTCCGAAGGGGTCACATGGTCCAAATGGTAATGCATTTACATATGCTTATGTATATATATGTGTGTATTTCTACTTGTACATATGTGTACTCACACATTTCTTTTTGATCTGGTGTTGACAACACTACGACACGTCAACCTTGACATATGAATTACATGATGAATTTAACATATTTGTCATGATCTTGTGCTATCTTTTAATTCTTTAGGTTTTCAGATTTTCATGTGTTTGCTTTATATGCATATTCATGCTCTCACTTGTACGTAAAGAGACACATGTACATACACACACACACATGCTCATGTGTGTATTTGTATTCCAAAGCTACAGATGCTTTATTTCTGCACTGCCATAATGCCCTATCTGAACAACTAGCTATTGAAAAACGAGTGTAACCTGTGCTATTCAGGTTAGATCACGGGGACAGAATGAGTCTCCATTAGTGTGTAACTAGAAAAAGCAGTCTGTCTTTCTTCAACTCCAGTACTACGATACTACAATATTCTATACTGTCTGCCTTACAGGAATAAAGATGGTTGCAGATATTAAAAATATGCTTTATGAGACACCATAGGTAGATGAACACATTTTCCTTCAGGATTCTGTAGAACACACACGTATGGTGCACTAAAAGCAACCACAGTAAGTCCATCATACTTTGCATAATGCAAACCTTTTATCTGAAAAAGGCACCATGCATCTAACGTGATAAGTTTAATCTACTTATTAGATTTCCTGATAAAGGAATACATGAAAGCATTAGGATGAAAAAAAAATTATAAAGTTGTAATTTATGACAAGTGAAAATGAAACATTTTACTTTATCTCATCCTCTGCGAAAGTGTAAAATTTATGTTTTAACTTATGGCAATAGTTCTCTGGGAAATATATTGATTACTGTAAAGCAGAATACATAATTTGCAGAATAATGAAAATACGGTGACCTAGATCAACATCAGGCTTCTTGTACTTGGAATATTCACGCAGCTCCCAGAGAATTGTGTAATTTTGGGTAGAATATATGGATTAAAAACAAAATTTCATGTAATACACAAGAAAGAAAATTCGGAGTTAGAATATGATCTACTGATATGAACCACCTTCTAAAGAGTCCACAGCCTGTCACTTGTTCATTTAAGAGATGCTTTGAAGTTATACTTACTGAATGCTTCATATAACAAATGAAAAAATCCTCAAGATAATTACATTTTGTATTTCAGTTAGACATATTTTGAACACTTTGCTAGTCTTAAAACAGTGGTGTACCACATACGTTTCAGTCCTAACCAGAGTGCAGGTTGGTTTTCTTTAATTCCATCTTGTTTTAATGGTCATTACAGTGATATAAACATAGCTATATACATCAGAAAGTAAAAAATAACACACATTCTTGCAGTCTGAAATTACAGAACTTTCCAAAGTATCTTGTTACTGGTTAATAAGTTAACCTTCTAAGCCAATATGATTTATTTTCTTGAAGTTTTATGTCAAGGCAGTAACTGCTATAAACAATGATGGATGTGCTGTGATTTCATAGTTTGTGTACCATTAGGTTTCACAGAATCATAGCATCGTAGAATGGTTTGAGTTAGAAGGGACTTTCGAAAATCACCTAGTCCAATCCACTTGCCGCAAGCAGGGACATCTTCCACTAGATCAGGTTGCTCAAAACCCCATACAACCTGACCCTGAACACTTACAGTAACGGGGCATCAATGACTTCTCTGGGCAACCTGTTCCAGTGTCTCACCACCCTCATAGTAAAAATTTTCTTCTTTAGCTCTAATCTAAACCCACCTTTTCCATTTAAGGCTCTTGCTCTTTGCCCTATCACTACACGCCCCGGTAAAAAGTCCCTCTCCATCTTTCCTATAAGCCCCCTTTAAGTATTGAAAGGCCACAATAAGCTCTCACTGAAGCTTTCTTTTCTCCATGCTGAACAACCCCAGCTCTCTCAGCCTTGCCTCATAGGAGAGGTTTTCCCCCCCTTCGATCATTTTCATGGCCTTCTGATCTTTTTTGTGATTATACATCAGCAAATATTTCTTTTTTTAGGAAACATTGTGGTAATTTCTGTTGAATTTATAACACAAGACTGATGTGCTAAAAAGATTTTCTCAAGCTTCGAAGAGACAAAGGAAACTTTTTGATTTTCCATATACAGCACATTATCAAAACATTACCTGGAGAGGATATACTAGCTGTAAAATTTTGTTGAATGCTTTTCGGTTCCTGTTTATTTTCTCAAAGTTCTCACTTGGCGAATTAACTTGAATGCCAGAGATAATAATTGCAAACTGTTTTTACTAACTACACTTATTTTCTTCTTTTAATGAATCCAGAATAAGCGTGAACTCCTATGAAATACTGCTGCATTGACATACATAGAAAAAAATAATTAATGATATTCTTTGTATACATAACAAAATAGAAGATGCCACAGTTAGGTTCATACTTCAACAGTAGAATGCTGCTAGTCTGCAACAAAACAGCAAAAATTAAAAGTGCCGCCTTTGTTTTTAAAGGAGGAGTAGGTTATAGACATTGGATGGTATACTCCTCTTAAGGAAGTACGTAAAGGAAACTTGCTACTAAAGAACATTTATATGGTAACTTACCACACAGGAGCTGTAATTGTCCCTACGAGGAGAGGCTGAGGGAGCTGGGCTTGTTCAGCCTGAAGAAGAGAAGGCTGCAAGGGGACCTAATACATACTTACAAATATCTGAAGGGTGGGTGTCAGGAGGATGGGGCCAAGCTCTTTTCAGTGGTGCCCAGCGACAGGACAAGGGGCAATGGGCACAAACTGAGGCACAGGAAGTTCTGTCTGAACGTGAGGAAGAA
>Ga0065711_1009561_pt1 | contig 18402 bp, 23 predicted proteins | sample Hoacrofraction12_FD_59098 | JGI IMG/M metagenome (GOLD analysis project Ga0065711, IMG submission 59098) | Hoatzin crop microbial communities from Cojedes, Venezuela - Epithelial fraction 12 v2 (version 2) | ecosystem: Host-associated > Birds > Digestive system > Esophagus > Crop | place...
CCAGCCACCCTTCCGCACCCAGGGCTGCGACCACATCAAGCAAAAATCTCCAGCTCTGGAAATTTGGGATCCCCTTTAACAGTAACCAGAAACCACAGGCCTGGGTCTCAGTGTGGATGCCCTGGGGGGATCCCCCCAAAGCTGAACCCCAGCATTATGGCTGTGGTGTCTCTCACAGCAGGTCGTGTTCCGTCTGTGTTGTTCCCTCTTGGCAGAACTGTCCATGCCTTGGCAGGTGCCGTCAGCGTGGGAAGAAGCAGCAGCAAACAATGGGAAGACACAGGGGAAGGGGGTTGCTTGAGGTGTACCGCCACTGGTCCCAGTCCTCCTGGTTTGCTGAAGGTGGTCCCCAGCACCAGGATGAGGTGCAGGGCTGTGTTGCGTGTGCACAGAGGAGCGCCAGGCGCAGCCGCAGGGCTGCAGCATCGCCGTGCTCTGCCCCTCGCCTTCACGGGCAGCGAGGGTATCCCGCACCCCTTGCAGCCTGGGAACCACCCTCATGTCGTGGGGGCTGGCAGCAAAGCTGTGCGGCCCCCCGCACCCCTCCTTGCCTTCCCAAGGCCACCACACCAGGTAGATGGCCTGCCCGCTTCTCCAGGGTGGCTGCCGGAGGAATTACATGGTCACAGGTGGAAATTCGTGGGGAACAGCATTCCATGGGGTGAATTCTCCTGCTCGTCCCTGTGCCTGCTCACAGACACACTTACACACTCCCCAAAGGCGTGCAGGTGTGTGCCAGCTCCCAGCCCACCTCTTCCCCAGGTGCTGCTGCCTGGCAGGCTCAGGTCTGCAGCAGCCTGGCTCCCTGCGTTGCCCTGCCTGGCTCTATCGCTAACCCTTCTGGGATCTTCCCTGTCCCAGCAGCTCTTGCTTCCCGATCACCACATCCCAGCTGCTGCCTTGGGATGGGTCAGCCAGGAATTTTCCTCCTTGTTTTCACGGCACAGAAGCTGCTTTACCTTTGCTTTTCCATTAAGCCAGGCTCCAGCAATAGAGCAGAGATGTCCAGACAAATGTCTCATCCCCTGTGCGCCGGCTGCTCCCACACACCCTCCCAGTTGCACGCTATAAACTCCATCTCTAGAGATATTTGAACATATTCAAAGTGAGAGGAGCTGCTTGAAAATCACTCACATAAGACACTCAACTCTTCACGAAACAAACCCTGAGAAGGGGAACAGAGGCAATATTTGTCCTCCACACGCAGGGCTCAGTCTCTCTGTCGCTGACTCTCTGGGAGCATCGGAAGGGAAAAGCAAGGACCTGGATGCACTCACGCAGCGGTGCCTCTGCAGACTGCGGCTGGGGACAGATGTCCTGCTGCTGAGCCAGGGTGGGTGGAAAAGTGGTTTCTCCGTGCAAGTGCAGCTGAGCAGAGAGCAGCTGCTGCCATGTGCCTTGCAGAGGCTCACATGGCTCTGCCCGGCAGGAACGCTCAGCCTTTTCCCTCTGCCCCACGCAGCTAACGAGCACAGCTTGGCTGTCAGATGTTTGCGGTAATGGAAAGAAGCAAACAAACCCGTTCGCGGAACGAATGAGAATAACAGAGGCAGTCGGAGGCAGAAATTGGAGGCAGTCGCTACCTGGTCACAAACAGGCTGCCAGCTGAGAAGGTGAAATCTAAACCGCGGAAGAAGCTGTTCTTCTCGTAGCATCCAGGCACCGGTGAAGCTGGCAGAGCAGCCAGGCGTGGAGCGGGGTGGCGGGAGCACCCACGCTGCTGGAGGGCAGTGGAGGGGGTTTCAGGAGGGCTCAGCAGGGTGGCAGGCAGGAGAGCCGGGCTCCGTCTGGGCACACAGTTCCCCTCGCTTGAGAAACCAGATAGGAAACTGCATCCCCAGCTCCCCTGGGGTCAGCTGAAGAACATCCCGATCTCCGGTCCCGCGTGCCTCCCTGCTTCCCAAGCTGGGACTCCTAACTGTGGCGGACTGTCTCATAGCCAGAGCTCGACCTTTCCAGCACCAATTAGCTGGGAGAGAAGCCATGCAGCTAATGAGCGCATGAAGGATTTTATCTCACCCGGCAGGCACGGACACTGACTATAAAATTCTTGGCAAAGACAGCAGCTTGGTATTGATCTCAGGAAGGCCAGGTGCTACATCGCATAAAAATCACATGAAGAAATGTTCATTGCTCCCATCTGACTCCCGCTGCTTCTTGAGGGCTGGTGTGCGTGAGAGCAACAGCTCTCCGTGCCCCGGGGGGCGAGGGGCCCTCATCACGCAATAGCTGACATTTGTTGTACCCGAGGTTGTCAACAGGTTGGCATCCCTTTGGGGAGCCTTTGCTCTGTCCCTGCGGAGCCTAAAGGGAGGGTGCCAGCCTGTGCTGCTGATGTGACCGGTGACAGCAGCAGCCTGGCCAGGGGAAGCTGGGCTTCTTTGAAAAGAAAAGGGATGTATCCTGATTTCCACAGGTTGTAGTGGAAATGCTGGAGAACAGGGGAGATAATGCCATCGGAGAGACCTTGAGAGACGTATTAGATGCACTGAGATCACAGGGAAAGCCTGTTTATTTTTATTGACACAACATTTGCAGGAATGAGGCATTGGGAAATGCTCTTGCTATCTGCCCAGTTTGTCTGGTTTTCTTTCAAATCGACTGGCCTCTGCAGCACCTGGAGCCGCTGGCCTTTCAGAAGGGCCAGCGTGGAGGTGAAAAAGGAGCTCAGCATCACAGGAGAGAGTGGTAGCTGGGGCCGGGGCTGGGGGAGGCCAGGGCATGGTGGGGCGGCAGCGCCTGGCCCTCCGGCTGCAGCACTGAAGGAGGGTCCAGGGGAAGCTGCCGGCTGCAGAGGATTTAGAGAGCTGTCCCCGATCCAGCCCCCTGTGCTCGGGAGATGTGAACTGGTTACTTTTCTGATTCCACCTACTTACAGCCAAGTGCAGTTAGTGCTGCTAAAACCAATGTATGTGGGATTAAGTGTGGATAATTAGCCCCAAGCTTTTCCGCTGTCTGTACCTGCAGGAGGCTGGAAGAAAATTTTGAGTCAGACAAAAAGAGCATTTAGAAAATGTACCAGGCCCGAGCATAATAATCAGTCGGTGGTAATGACTATTTTTCTTGCCACGTCGGTGACGTCTCCCACTGTGACGTCCTCACTGCCTGGCGCGGGGCGTGCAGGGAAAGGGCGTCCTGTAAATCTCAGCAGGACGTTGCTCCAGTGGGAGATGTTGTCCTTCTCACTTCACAGCCTGGAGAGATGCCTTGAGCTGTAACCTGGCAGCCAGCAGAAATATGGCAGAGAGGCACAGTTTCACCGCAGAGCACCTTTGCTGTGTTGCAGGGAATTGATAATTCTTTCCTAGCTTAGCCCTGGCTCCGCGCCTGCCGTGGAGCAGTCCCCACCACAACCATTTTAAGCAAACCTTTAATTTGTGATTCTGTCCAGGCTCATAATCCGCACGCTGGCACATCCAGAGGAAATGAGTCTTGTACTATGGCAAGTTGTAATAATATTTTTTCCCTTGGGAAATCCCGCCAAGGGCAGCAGAGATGTCGTGTGAACAAGGATGAATGAAGCCCTGCAGTCCACCTGTGCAGCAAAGAAGATTTCTTCCTATTTTGTAGACAAGGTAAGGGGCACCAAAAGGTTCCTGGGAGCTCAGGAAGGTCACCAAGCAGGGAATAAAACCCANGAGTCCTAGCTCCCAGTCTCCAGGTTTAATTGCTAAATACAGCAGGCTCACTATTTCAGTCAGCTGCCATCGAGGATTTGTCCCCATGCTTTCTCTGGAAGACGATGAGGCGGTTAGGCAGAGCCACTGCTGTGCAGTAGCTTACGCATCAGAAGCAAGGGGAGAGAGGTTTGCAGGAGCATGGCTTAACTCACATTCTCCTGTCAGCTTGGACCATGCTCTTGTTCAGATACCACAACTCAAGTAAGTGATAACCGCTTGTTTATTAATCTCTGGTAACTCAATCTGCCCTCTCAGCCCTAAGTGCTGAACAGAGATGGTGCCCTCAGGAGCTGGAGATCAATTTAAATTTTCAGAAGTCTTAGTCCCTGACTTGCTCCATAGTGCCAGCCCTCTTTATAATAACTGTTGAGTGGATTTTCTGTCACAGAACTGATCCTGGCTGCCTTTCTAGCAGCGCTGGCTGCTGCGTTCTCCTGTGCTGGAGAAAGAGTCATTAATATCCACGGAATGAGCCATGCAGGAGGACACGTACACATCTGGAGAAATCTGGGATTTGCATATGAAAAGCTCCCACCCCCTTTTCATGCCAACGCTGAAGTCCTCCGGGTATCGGTGCTTTTGCGCAGCATCGTCTGGAGGCGAGCAGGGGCTCTGGGGCCCAGTGTCTTGCTGCTTGCTCATCCTCGTTGCTGGGTGGTGCTCAGACACACTGGGCAAAGCTCCCTGGTAAGTGCCCCTTCCAGCAAAGGGCTTACAGTCGAACCAGACTGAGGAGATGGGGGAAATCAAGCCACCAAGTTAGACCAGGACGTGGCCCAGGTCCTGCAGCCAGCCCAGCAGAGTTGGGAATCAAACTGAGTTAATAAACTCCCTGTTTAATGGCCCTGATACAAAACCTGATTGCTGCCTGCTCCGTGAGGTCTCATTGCAGGGAACTTGGCTGACTCCCAGTACCCCCCAGCGTGCTGCACTCCAGCTGCCCACCTGGACTGGGACCAGCCCTCCCAGTTCCACCTCTCAGGGATCCTCAATGAGAAGCAGGAGACCTGAAGTGAAGGTGGCAGCAGCCCAGCGCTGCCGACTCAGGAGGCTCCGCTCTATTAGCCCCAAAACATTGCTGACCATAAACGCTTTGATTCTGGCATTGCAGGTTCTGCTTCTCAATAAAAGCAAAAAGCAATTTAAGAGAGCATGACCGATAATGTGAAACTCGCTTTATCACAGCTGGTTAAGAGCGGTTGACAACTGTACCCTGCGGACTGGTGTGGAGCAGCTATTTCAGGAAAGCAGCTGTGTCCTGATAGCAGAGGTTCTGGCTGGGAGAGGGACCCCAACATGCGCAAACATCCCATCCTACAGCCACAAAGCTGGAGACCAGCTGTAAAGTGGATGTGATCATCACTCTTCTCTCCTAGCCTACTGCAGGTCTTGTCTTGAGGGTCTCACACAGTCTCCTGCTCTGCATTTCAGCAGTTTCAGCCCATCAAGAGCCTGCCCTTAGCTGAAGATAAATGGCAGGAGCTGCTGAGACTGGGGGTACAATGAAAGGGAGTGCAGGGGTGCACCAAAATATCCTATTGATACTCAACTGCTGGCACAGGCAAGGAAAAAGGAGAAGTCGCTGGTCAGTTGGAAGGTTTTTGCTTTTATTCAGACACCGTATAGTTGCAAACCTGCAGCCCCCTCTGCTCCCCAGCCCACCCTGCATGGCTTCACCATTGCTGCTGCTGCCCCTCCTGCCTCGCAGACGTCCTGCCCCTGTCGGCAAAGCCCCCAGCCCTGGGGGTCTCCTGCTGCAGGGCCCTTCTGCTGCCCCAGCCGAGGGCAATGCCATCTGAACACTGTTTCTCCAGGTACAGTATCATGTCTGACGCCCTCGTGTTTGAGCCTGGCTGCCTGGCAGTTGGAGGTACTTGCAAAGGGTCCCTCTTTCCCAAGTCTTTAGGGAACCTCTGCTTCTCAGAACTGCTTTGCAAGATCAGTGGAGAGAGAAATTCGTAGGCTTGAGCTGCTGAGGGTGGGCAAGTTGCCTCCTGAGGATCCTCTGGAACAAATTCTTCCTGGGTGTCCCAATGGGGAGCTCCAGGCTGGAGCTGCTCCTCTTATAGCCCACCTCCAGGAGCCTCCTCTCTCTCTTCTCTGCCTCTTTGCTTTCCAGCACATCCATTATCTGGATGTCTCCGAGCGGGCTGGCACACCTCCTGGGCAGGGGAAGCCCCACTGGAGTCCTGTAGCCCTGGTTGCCTCCACCATCCTTATGACTGGTGATCTTGGGACTCAGCTGCTTGCAGTCCCTCAGGCCTCCAGCCACCTGGGAGCAGCCACCTCCACCAGCAACACGTATCCCGGGGTGTCTGCAGCATCCCAGCTCTTCCTGGGAACTGGGAGGTATCTCAGTAGCAGGACCTCGAGGGTAACGTGACCCTGAGCGAAAAAACAACTCCTCTTCACTGGTGACCTGTGGGCTCTGCCCCAGGGTGACAAATCCATATGGGGTTGTGACCTTGGGGAGATGGGGCAAGGACAGAACTGCCTGAGCAGTGGGGTCTGGGATAGCCTGCGCAGCGGCAGCGAGCCTGGCATTCAAGCTGGGAATGCCATGTTCATCTTCGACTGCTGGTCCCGAGCTGCTCCTCCAAGCCTTCCCTGCCAGCTGCCCCTTCTCCTTGCCTGAGCTCCTGTGCTTCTCACCGATGTCCAGAGAAGGGATAGTAAACTGCGGGATGCGGTCAGGGGTCACCACGTGGAGGAAGATGTCCCTGGAGCTCTTGCCCTGGAGCGTGTGGGGACAGATCTTCCCCACCCAGAGTGACATGATGGGACCGACAGTGTTCTCTGGAGCAGCACTGCATATTTGTGCTCTGCAGCCAGCTCTGATTGCTCTCCACACGGTGACGCGCTGTGACGATGGCTGCCAGGTCCCTGCACCTGCTCCCTCCAGACCAGCAGCAATTTTTCACCTACCCAGGCACAGGGGAGACAGATGGAGGGGGACGGACGAGGAGACACTCATCCCCAACCACTGCTCCTGCCCTGCTCACGTGCAGGGCCACTGGTGCCAGATGGCTCCTGTCACCCGTGAGATGGGTGTGGGGGTCCCGAGGAGACGACGAGCTGGATGAGCAGTGTGAGCGGGGGCTGCAGCACCCAGGGTGGGAGGGAGCAAGAGCAAGAGCAGCGAGCGGTCACCTGTGCAGGATGAGTCCCCATCCATGGGCATCAGGTGGAGCCAAGTGGAAGGGGCAGACGGAGCTGAGAGCGGGAGACAAACACTTCAGCTCTGCCTAGCAAAACTCCCATCAGGAAAATCTCCACCTCAGCCCACGCAATTACCGGGAGAAATCAGCAATTTCAGCGATTGGTGCCCCCACGTCCCTCCTCCCATCTCTGCTGTCGCTAGGGCTGCGTGCTGGCTTGTTTCTCGCAGCATCCCTGTGCTCCCACCCCAGATGGGTATGGGACCACGGGGGGGAACAGTCCCGGGCAGCCCCCAGGCATGAGGCCACGGTGAGGACAGACGTTGGGCATCCTCCAGCGGGAGCAAGAAACCGCTCCTCCAGCAGAGCCTCAACCAAAGGCTGCTTTGCCTTTGCCCGCTCTGCAGCCGGGCAGGGTCAGAGCTGCAGGGTTGCCCTGCCACCCTCCCCTTGGCTACGGAAGACACTTCTGCTAGCGGGGGGATAGCGGCTGCTTTGTGGTGGTTCCTGCTCTGCAAATGACGCAGAGAGAAAAAAAACAGCTCTGTCTGTGTGCGGCGCAGGGTCTGTTCCTGCAGCAATGCAGCTGGGCTGTTGTAACCTGCTGTTTTCGCGCTGTCCCGCACCAGGAACTAAAGAGGGTCTGTTGTGGGTTTCAGCAGGAGAAAGGCCAGGCTTGTTTTGGCACAAACAATGGTTGGGAGCCTGGACAAGCTCAGGAGACCATCTCAGAGTACTGTAAAAAGCCACATCCCAGATCCGCTGAGGGGAGATCACGTCTGTCCCCCAGATGTGTGGCCAGCGGCAGGGCTACAGGCAAGGTCTGCGTGTGCTGGGTCCCCGTCTCTGTGGGATCACCTCTGCCACAATGCCCTGCTCAGCTGGATGGAGCAGGGAGGTGGGTGCCCCGTTATCCCAACACTGTGCCCTTCGCCCTGAGGGCAATGCCCACACACCATGCCCACTCCCCGGGCCTCGCCGGTGTTTGCAGCAGGGTGTCTGTGACCTTGCACCAGGGTAAAGGTATACCCAAGTATTAAACGCTCTTCTCCACTCCAAAACCACCTGCTTGGCCAGAGCCACGGCCTCAGCCCATCTGCACATTGCAGTGCCAGGCTTGGCCAAGCACAGAGCCGGGGGAGGATCGATGCTGAGCTGCACACAGGGGTCAGCAGGTCCATGGTCCACACTACGCCCAGCACAGCTTTTGAGTGTACGTTCTGCATGAAGTTCAAACCTCAGAGAACACCCAGAGCTGAGGCTGAGAGGATCTGCTGCAGAGCAGCTGCTGGAAGGTGCTTCTGGGGGCTCAGCTAAGCCCATTTCACAAAGTGGAGCGTGCGTGTTTGTGTGTTCACGTGCGCACAGAACTGATGGCTAATTGAATCAGGCTGTGATTTCAAAGAACCAGCCTTACTCCCTTCCTTTCATCTTTATTAATTAAATAAAGAGGGATGCGGAGGGGCCTCCACTCACCTGGGGTCCAGCTTCTGCCATCACTGCAGGGTTCAGCAGGGCAAGTTTTCCAGCATCTCATCACCCTCTGCCTTTGGCTATATGCATCAGCACACAACATATTGGGAGATATCCCAATTCAGAGTCTTGGCTTAGCAAGCTACAGCACCCAGTAAGAGTCAGGCCCCTCAAATTGAGAGAAAATACACCCCTAATTGAGAGTTATCAGCCCTTAAGCAAGGTACCAGGACCAATGCTCGTACCAGGGGAGGGCATTGGGCTGCCCCACTGATTAGCGAGGCCGGCAGCTCGTCAATGCAAAGAGGAGCAGCTGGACCAGTAGCTACAAGTACCCTGAGGGCTGTAAACTGGGATAAGCCAGGTGTCTGTCTAGTCTAGGCTCTTGGGCTTTATGGAGCAGCAACTAAGGCCTTGCACCAGCCCAGGGCAGGTAAGGATCCTCTGGGTGCCAAAGAGGTTGTTTTTGCTGGGGACAGTGTCAGAGCTGGTGTGGAGGGTGTCTGACCTTTCTCTCTCTGTCTAGGGGAGGCTGGTTACCCGCAATGAGCCCTACTCCTTCTCCAGAAGGTTCCTGTGCCAGATTCTTCAGCTGAGTTTTGTCAAGTACCTGGTAGGTTATGTTCCTGCTGCTGGAGCAGTTTGAAGCCAAGGAGATGGGGTCATAAAACCTTGAGACTGGCAGTTCCTTTGGTTTCTCTGCCATGTGTTCTCTTTCCTTTCAGTCTTTTCCCTCTGCTCTGTGCTCAGTGTGTGCTTGTCCTCTGCTTTCCCCTCCATCCCAGCTTTTGCCTTCTGCCTGGTTTGGTTTTGCCTTGCTCCTCTTTTGCTAATGGTTGTTGCAGCATTCATGTTTCTCCTCCTCTCTGGGCCAGGAGAGATGGGAGGTCTTTGGGGATGAGGTACAGCTTAGTTAGTCCTGTTTTACCTGGCTGAAGTTGGTCCCATCTCAGCTCCACACTAGGACAGAGCAGGGTTTAAGTTTCACTGAGGACTTCAAACAGCAGGAATTTCTTACATGACCTAACATAGCTCTCTTGTTTGCAGCTGAAGATCCTTCAGAAAGCATCAGCATGGATTGGATTTGTGGTCCCTGTGGAGACCATTATCAGCAAAGTCTACCCCACGCAGTCACCCACCAGACCTGGACGACTTGCCAAGAGGCGCCGGGGTAGGCTGATGCACCTCCTCCTCTCCACTGTCCCCACCAGGATCCAGAACATCCTGGGTTACCTGCCAGCAGACTGGGGCCAGAGCAACATGCCCAAGGGTAAGAGCTATGGCCTCCTGGAACACCTCCAGGCTTTGCACCTAAGAAACACACTGCACAACATTAAAACACATTAGGTCTGGAGCTCCTCTGCTGTGTAGAAAGCCAGGAAACACACAGATGTTGGTTTGTTCTGTTCATGTTGTGATTGTGCCTCCTATAAATCCCTGCAGAGATCCGAGAAGCTCTGATCAACCCATCTAACAAAGCAAACAAGAGGAAGCGGGATGACTTAGCTCTGGAGGAGCAGGAGTCCTGGTTTGTGGTACTGGAGAGGGACCTGCCAGAGGATGACTCTGAAGACATCACATATGAGGTATGATGTTCTGGTTACTGAGCGGGTTTGTTTCTCAGGGGCTGAGCCACTTGGATTGCATTTACCCTCTGTGTGCTCCTGGTAGACTGGGAGTGTCACTGCACAGGTCTGCAGGGACTGTGAAGAGCTTTCCTCTAGTGTCACACTTTGAGGGCTGCAAGCCATCCAAAGAGCACTGGATCATGACATCTTCAGTGTCTGAAAAGTGTGGGTGCCCCACTCATCCCATAATGCTGGAGTTTCCCTTTGGTTGGTGTCTCTGTAAAGTAGCATCTCTGTCTCCCTTGGCTGGGGCTCCCAGTACTGTCAGGAATGGGGCCAGCATGTCCCTGAGACTGCCTCTTTCCTCCCTAGCCCTCAGATGTGGAAACGGATAGTGAGGAGTACAAGTCCCAAAATGACACTGACCTGGAAGAGCAGGTTGGGACCACTATGCTGAAGGAGTCATCAGATCTCCAGGTGAGTGGACCTGCCCCTTGCTGGCTGCAGACTTGGTCCTGGGTACATTTGCAAATACTGGGCTGGAAGGATGTACTTCACTCCTTGCTCCCCTGGCTACAGAAGGAGAGGTGTCTGGAGTTACTTGGACTGCTCTGAATTTCACAAGATCACTCCTGGGTCTTGTGCTGCCCTTCCATAGAGCTCTAGTTTGACCATGCCCCTGTTTCTGCAGGTGGAGGACATACAGCCCACCAGTGTTAGCAATAGCCCAGAGCAGCTGGCTGCAAGCACAGAGGTGGGACCAGAGGACTCAGCTGGGTGCAGTGGTGGGGAAGATGCTCCAGATGTTGATGGTGGGGAAGGTGATGCCCAGAAGCCCCAAGATGATGCAAGCAGTGGAGGTGGCAGTGAGCAAGATGATGACGCAGATTGTGATGAGAACAGCAGTTTGTCACAGAGTGGGGTAAGGACTCCGCTGTGCTGAGCCATAATCCCACCCACCCTCTTTCAGTGTGAAGCAGGGGAGGTCTCACCAGCCGGAGGTGTTTCAGCTTGGGAGGCTGTCTCCAGGCTCTGAGCCTTTGACATAGCTCTCCATTCCCTCTGCTGCCAAGTAAGCTAGGAAAGGGCTGTAGGGGTGGTAGTGCCTCTCCCTGTGCAAAGAGACTAAGTCCCCAGACACTGTTGAGATGATTCTCTGTGTGTGCGGTGTCATGGGCATCTTTACCCCTGAGTGACAGGACTGACAAATACCAGTCAAGCATCTTGTGCTGGTGTTCAGGGCAGCCACCTCTGAACCAGAGCCACTACCAGCAGGTCACCATGAGGCCTTCGTGACTCTCTGGCCCGGATATCTTGCACTTCTAAAATGGGGAGGATTTGTGGGACAGTTCTGATTGTCAGCAGCTTTGCCTGGGGTACTTCACTGCTCTAGACCCATCTGTTGCCAAAGCGCTGGTGGATACCCTCCCAGTTCCCTTGAAGCTGGTGCTCAGCTGCCTGGCTTGCTGGGAAATGGAGGGTGAGGAGAGGTGCAGGGTGGCTTGGTTTGCACCCAGCAGCTCCCCCTCCCCACACTGTCAAAGCTGGCTGGCCAGCATTCTGGGTAAAATCTCTTGTGTTTTCTAGGATAAGCAGGAACCCTGACTCATGGACCTGGACCTATGCTGTGGCTGCAAAGTGCCTGGCTCTCTGAGGCAGCTGTCTCCTTGAGTAAGCTGTCTGGTTAAATGCTATGTTGATATTTTTTGCACTTTATAATAAAATTACCCTATTTTTTTCACTTGAATTTGGATGCAATTGGCTTTCAGTACCTGGAGCTGACAGGTTCTGCCTGTACACCAGATCCCAGGGACACACTGCTGCTGGAAGCCCAGGGTATGGGGCTGCCAGTGGGACCTTCCCCTCTGATCCCCCCTGGGAGGGTGATGACTTTGGGAACACTGAAATGGGTGATGGGAAGGAGAGGGGTGCAGGGAGTGGAGCCGCAGCCTTGGCCTGAGTGGAGCAGGGTTTCCATGTGGCAGCACCTGAGCGTGGCCACAGTGAATAATCCCCAGGCACCCCCTGGCTGGCTGCAGAGGTGCAGGAGGGGTCCTCAGCAGAACCTCCCTCCAAATGCAATGACATCTCCAGAAATGCATGAGGCATCAAGTTTCTGCCCTGGGGATAAATCAACCCACTTCATCTGGAGCCCATTTTGCTGAGTGAGCACTCATAGGTCTTCAGTCTGCTTTCAGGCTCTGTTGTAGCTGGGTGTTTTTGCACAGAGCCTTCTCCCTCCCCATGGATCCTACAGAGGACCCTAGCTCAGTGCAAGAGCTGAGCAAAGGGTGATTCAGGGTCTGGAAAGGCAGGTTGGGATTGGGAAGTGCCTGAATGCAATCCAGAGCTCTAGAGTGATGTGAGATTGGCCAGCACTTGAGCTGTTTGGAACAAGTCACAGCATCTGAAGCAGTAAATCCTCCAAATGTGAGTGTAAAAAATGGGAACAGCTCAGCATGTTTGTCTCTCTTGCTCAGTGCCTGCCTGGAGGCTGTGTCTGATGGCACGACTGCCTTGAGCTGTATTTGTGTGTGCATCATCTTGGACTAACAATGCTCCAACTGTTAAAAATAACTGGCGTTCTGCAGCAGGGATGCTCTGCTGAACAAGCTGAGCTCTCAAGCAGGTTTAACTGGGATGGGCTCTGCTCTGAGAGCAGCAGCCACTTCTGCCTACCAGCTTAGTAATGTCTGTGTTTGACCCCTGCCATGGCGCAAAGCCTCTAAAGGAGCCTAGAAATCCTTCCCAGCTCTGAAGGAAGGGAGGCGTTGAGATGCCTTGAGGCTTTGCTCTTGTGTCTCCCTTTTCATATAGACTGTAAGAAAAAGAGGGAGTTAAAAATCCCAGGGAGGGCAAAGGCAGAGCAGTAATGAGGATGGAGGTGTCCTTGCTCCCAGACCCTGCTGTGATCAGGGATGCTAATGTCTTCCTAATTGAAGATTGTTTCTTTTGTCAAAAGCAGCTCTGGGGCATGTTGTGCTCTGTGCAGCTTGTCCTGCTGGGCTACAGTGATTGTGAGAAGGATTGCTCTGGCCAGCAGTGAACCATTTAAAGGAAGAAATGCTTTCCCCTTTACTCTAGGGGCTGGGTCAGGGCACCTCTCCTCAGGCTCCAGTCCTTAAAGCCCTCCCTGGCCCTCTAAGGCTGCCTTTCCCTGTACAGCTCTGGCCAGAGACCTGTTACTGGCTCCTTGTACCTCTGCTTCAACAGGGCACGTCTTGCGCTGGGCAGAGCCGTTTTTCCTCCAGGTTAAACCAGTTATTTGTGTGCTGTCAATGTGCAGAACAGTCCTGAGTCATGAAGCTCAAGTAGTCATAAAGCTGCTCAGCATCCACCCCCTGGCAGTGTCTCTTTAAATGCAGGTGTGCCTTTTACCTGGCATTATCTGCAGCCACAATAGCACTGGTTTCATTACTGCTGAATAATAGCAAGATTTTTCTTCAGATTGATAAAAGAGCTGATATTGCAACTCATGGATATTGTATTGGGCTCTGCATTAATTCAGTTGCTCCTTGTTCGTGTCTGATAGCTCTCCCATTCTCTGCAGCCAGTGTTTTCAAAGCAGAGGTTGATAAAACATCCTTTAGTGGCACGTAGCTAGGTAAGAGCTTTTTCTGAAATCTGTGCAGCCTTTTCCTGCTTGCTCCTGAGCTTTAGTAGCACTAGAAATGGAGATAAAGAGGGAGGCTTTGTTCATTGTCTGGGTGCCAGGCTGCAGAGTGATTATGCCTTCAGACGTAGTGAAGGAAGCAGCTAGCACTAAATCTGGCTTTCGGAGCTCACCTGCAAATTAATTCTGTGCACACCTGTCTGCAATGAGGGACATGCCCATAGCTTCCCAGAGACTTCAGCCCTGATTTAGGCAGGAGACCTCCTCAAATGAGCATGGAGGAAGTAAATGGCTTGGTGGAGTGAGAGCTAGCTGCAGAGCTGCTTTATCCCAAGGTCATCCCCTTGAATCCACTCAAAGTAAGTAGGTGGTGTGTGTTTGTATTGTTGGCGAGGTAGGGAGAAAAGAGGGAGCTGATGGTCACACTGCTGCTGGGTCAGCGTGGAGAGAGGCGGCCGGTCACCCAGGAGGTGCCTGAACGCAGCAGTGGCTGCTGGTGGCTCGGTGGCTGTCACCGCTGCTGGGAGTGACGGGTTCTGCAGGGCTGTGAATGAGCTGCCCCAAATACCCGCTTGCACATGGGCTTCATCTGGTTGTGGTAGGATAAGGCTTGTACATCCCAGAAATACACATTCGTGGTTAAAAGGCTGTTCGGGGTGATTCGGTGGTGCTGCAGCCAGCCCGTTCGCCTGGACATGATGTTACAGAACCTGATGCTTTCTGAGGACTCAGCCCCGTTTTACGTCTGGACTGAGCGGGGGGACTAAGTGCAGGGCACGGGAGGGATAGGAGAGTCTGTCCTTCTGCCAAAAGGCAAGACTCTGGTAAGCAACTCTGAGTATCCCTTCCGTTCCTCTGCGCTGTCCTTATTCATCCCTGTCCTGGTCTGTGGCTTTTTAGCCTGTTTTTTCCCCGCAGTGTGGGGAGGTGAGGTGCAGTGATGTGCCACAGACCACGCAGCGTGGCTGCAGCCCAGCTCAGCCGGGGCTGGACAGTGCCCTGGAGGGAGCCTAATTAGGATGGAGAAAGGGATTTGCCGGGCTGTGCTCAGCAGAGGGGCGAGCTGCTGGTAACAGGGCTGAGGGGCAGAGCAGCAACAGCCTCCCACAGAGCGGCTTCGTAACAAACGCTGTCACCGTTCAAAGCTGGTAGTCAAAACGGTCGGAAACTCTGTTCCAACCTTGCTCCAGGGCTGTAAGGAGAGTTTTACTCTTTCCTACAAGAAGAGAAAAATCGTTCCTGTTTGTCCTTTAGGGGCAACTGCTGGGTCCCTCGTGTGCCGGGGGGCTGTGGAGCGGGGACGTGCTCGGGTGCAGTGCCTTTGCCCTGGCACTCTTCAAATAATGATGTCAAATGTGAAGTGTAATTTTTTTAAATCACAGGAGGTATTCCTTTCCTATCGTATGCATGCAACTGCCAGGGACTCAAAATGTGAATTTCCAGAAAAATCATCTTTAAGGGTCGTAGTTTTTGTTACAAATTTTTTTCCTCTAGTTTGGGAATACACGAAATTGTAGTATTTCTCTTCTCATCAGGCTTCTATTTCCCCGTTCGTTCTCCTGGTCCCCCCAGAACTGGTTGTCCACACCCCTCCAGCAGTGATGGGCAGGCACTGAGCTCCACCTGGACCCAATCCCCTGCCTTTTCCAGCCCAGCAGCAACTGTGCACAGCTGCTCTCCAAGGGGCTCTGCTGTGCGAAAGCAAAGCGTGAGCTTCTGAACCCCAGAGATTCTGGGCTGCAGTGCTGTGCCCGGCATGGTCCCTGCTCTGCCCCAGCAAAACCAATATCCCTGCCAGCTAGAGGAGCAGGCAGCTGGTACAGCAGATCCTGAAAAGCATCAGGAGCTCTCGCAAGCAGAGGGGTGATTCGGGGGTTCCCTCTGCCCGTGCTCCTGCCCATCCCACTCCGCCTCCCACCATCTCTGCAGGAGATGTGAACCCTCAGCAGTGCAGGCAGATGCATGCTCGGTGCTGTCATCCATGTGAGACTCCTGCCTGCATCTCCTGGCAGCTCGCAGCGATAATCCGGGCTTTATCTTCATGCTGCGACAGTGGCAGGAGTGAGGGAGGCTTTGATGTGTCCCTGGGGAACTCGATACAAGCTCCAGGCAGTGCCAAGGGCCTGTGCTGAGGATCTGTCTCTCCTCTGTGATGTGCACAGCCTGCGTTGCAGCACTGTAGCTGGTTTTACAACTGGTGTTGCAGCTGCACGTCTGCATGGTCAAGAGACAAACAACTATCCCCATACCTGCTCATCTCACAAAGCTCTGGAGATATCTTTGTAGGATAAGATGCCTGGTCCTGGGTGACCGGGGAATTAATTTGTGCCTTTTCTGAGGACACGGTGTGGTCCCAGCTGCATGTGGTGGTTTGGAGGCAGTACCAGTGGTGGGCTCTGCTTTGCTCGGGGTCGTGCCTGGTGAGAGCCAGCCAGTCTGCATCGTGCCATTCGGAGATTTTGCCATTGCCAGTGAGGGCTTTTCGTCAGGGCTGACCACCTTTCCAAGCGGTTTATCTGGATCCGACAGTCCAAGGCTGCCTTGGACCAACTAAAGACTGTTTTTAGCCCTGAGCTGGGCACACAGCCCTCTTGTTGCAAGGGGGGCTGCATCCGAGCATGTTACTGGGAGCGGATGATCACACCAGCGATGGAGCGCTCCTGGCCATCGCCGATGCTGGTGGAAATGGTGTCATCACGTAGGAGGTACACAGTTTCCAAGCCAGATATTTCTTGCTTGTGTGCACTCTGAATGCTGAAGTTTTCCAAAGGCCTCCAGCCAATATTTGTGCTGCTGCTCTTGTTGTCGTCTCCTGAACTGGAGCCAAGCTGTTGGTCTCAGCTGGGTGGCTTGGAGAAACTGGTGCTACACCGGATGCTACGACCGGGCTAACGTCCAGCTGGGAAATGGAGACCTGAGGCCCAGAGACTTACTGCATGTCACACTGTAAGCAGAGTGACGGAAACGTCATGAGACCTAGCGGGCCAGACCCCCCACGCTAATGGCCATGTTCAGCTGAGCTGGAAAACGAGCTGTGCCTCTCGCGGCGACTGTGGTGTGTGTCTTTCCAGCTAAACCCCCAGCGAAATCTCTTGGAAACAAAGATGGGAAGGAGAGCGTGCTACGACCATGAATATGCACATACATTAGGTGTGTGACTCACACAAGAAAGGAGAGTAATTTTCAGGTCCGATTAGCTTCATACATGCGCTCTCCAATACTCGCTGTTATTTATTCCTATTTCATTTAAGATGCTGCAAGATATTACATTAGAAAAACTGGAGGTGACAGGGAAGGCTGGGAGCCAAGGACAACTCCCCTCCCAACCCCACAGAGGTAAGGAAAGATGAGGTCCTCACTGGGGAGCGGATCTGCTGGTGCTAGCGTGTGATCGCTTGGTGCCTGTGCTCGAGGGGAGGCTCCAGGTATGGGGTGCTGAAGGAGCTGAGGATTGCGCTGAGTTTCTTGGCCAGCATGCTCTGGGTCTTTCTGCACAGGAAGAGGCCCCTGTGGCTTCAGTTCAGGGCACCAACAGGGCTGGAGTGTGGATGGCTCCCCGTCCCCTCCTTCCCCTGACACCCCCTTCTCCCCAGGGACCTCATTGGTATCTGTGGGTGCTTCTCTGCCCACAGCAGGTGACTCATCCTCCTGACCTGTCCCCATATCTCAGCTCCCACCCCAGGAGGGGGGATCTGGGCATGGCGCCTGCGAGTCTGCGATGTGAAGAGGCAGGCGAGGCTGCAGGGTGCTGCTTTGTCCCCAGCGGACTTTATGCTCGTCTCGTCCCGGGTGGCTCTGCCCTGCTCGCTGCGATTGGTGCTCCCAGGGGCTCCAGGCACCTGCCCCAGGCTGGCGTTCTTGCAGAGCATGGACGAGGTAGGCAGTCTGCTGGGTCCTCGACGACTCTTCCAGCCTGCTTAGCACATCCTGGCTTTATCATCAAAAACACTTTGTCAGGAGGAGCCTACAGCCGAGGAAACATCATGCCCAGAACAGCTCTGTGCAACCAAGGAACTGCCCTGGATCACATCTTCTACTGCACATCGCAGCCAGTCCCCTCATCGGCTCCAGGGTCCCTAATGGACAGAGGGAAACTAAAGACCACTCAGTTTATTACCAGCAAAGAGCAGGTCCTCCTATCTCATTTTCAGTTTTTAATGCAGCTCGCATCAGAGGCAGGAGGTGATCCACTGACATGAAATCCAGCCCTCTCGCACCTCTGCGGAAGTAGGTGGCTTCTCTTGCTGTTCTCGCTCCCAAGCTCATTTTGCCCTTGGCTGTGGCTTACCTGCAGAGAAGATGCCAGGAGCTTTGCACAAAGCTGAGCAACAGTCTGGTTCCCGATGTCGGGAGAGGGATGTCTCCAGCACGGAGATCTCCTCCCAGGGTTGAACAGCCTGAGGTGGCACACGAGGGATGGGGGTGGTGAGGGAACAGCAGGCGCTGAGGACAGGCACCATGCGTTTCTCCTCAATGCAAGCTGCCCCGAGGCACGCGTCCTCCCACCAGCCATGCATCATTCGTGCAAGAGTGCTCCCTACCTGATAAATCATATTAGAGAGACAAGACACAATGGGGCTTTTAATTATAGAAACAATAACCAAGGATTAATGACAACAGTGATTTGATGGATTATTGTTACTCCTAAAGTTTAGTAAAGCTTTAGTAGTTTTTGTCAGACGTGGAAAGTAATGAGACAACGCTTCCTTGGGTGTTTGCTTAAGCTGTAATACACATCTGCTCCTGGTTCTTCATAGAATCCCAGCATCCCAGCACGGCAGGAGTTGGCAGGGCCCTCTGGGGGTCCCCCAGCCCAACCCCCTGCCCAAGCAGGGTCACCCAGAGCAGGCTGCACAGCACCGCGTCCAGGCGGGGCTGGAATATCTCCAGAGAAGGAGACTCCACAACCT
>Ga0065711_1009137_pt1 | contig 18399 bp, 12 predicted proteins | sample Hoacrofraction12_FD_59098 | JGI IMG/M metagenome (GOLD analysis project Ga0065711, IMG submission 59098) | Hoatzin crop microbial communities from Cojedes, Venezuela - Epithelial fraction 12 v2 (version 2) | ecosystem: Host-associated > Birds > Digestive system > Esophagus > Crop | place...
GAGCTGCCCCGACTGGGTCGGGTTATTCATAAAAAGCTCTCCGCAAGGAGCTGCCCCGACTGGGTCGGGTTTGACCGAAAGAATCAAATTTATTTTTAAAATTATATTATTATGGGATTATTAGATGGAAAGACGGCCTTGATTACAGGGGCTGCAAGAGGTATTGGTAAGGCAATAGCTTTGAAATACGCTGCTGAGGGTGCAAACATCGCATTCACAGACTTGGTTATTGATGATAACGGCAAGGCCACGGAGAATGAGATTGCCGCATTAGGAGTGAAGGCAAAAGGATATGCCAGCAACGCCTCCGACTTCGCTGCCACAGAAGAGGTGGTGAAACAGGTGAAGGAGGATTTTGGCTCTATCGACATCCTCGTAAACAATGCCGGCATCACCAAGGACGGACTGATGCTGCGTATGACCGAGGCACAGTGGGACGCCGTGATAGGAGTGAACCTCAAGAGTGCGTTCAACTTCATCCACGCCTGTCTGCCGATAATGATGAGACAGAGAGCCGGAAGCATCATCAACATGGCTTCTGTGGTGGGTGTGCATGGAAATGCCGGCCAGAGCAACTATGCCGCTTCAAAGGCCGGACTAATAGCCCTTGCCAAGAGTATCGGTCAGGAGATGGGACCCAAGGGCATCAGGGCTAACGCCATCGCTCCGGGCTTCATCGACACCGCTATGACACAGCAACTGCCGGAGGACATCCGCAAGGAGTGGATTAACAAGATTCCTCTGCGCCGCGGTGGTAAGGTGGAAGACATCGCCAATGTGGCCCTCTTCCTCGCATCTGACATGTCAAGCTATGTGAGCGGACAGGTGATACAGGTTGACGGCGGTATGAACATGTAGCAGAAAGGCTCGTGAGTATGCAAGTGCTATACGAAGACAACCACATTATTATAGTAAACAAAAGCCCTGGCGAGATTGTGCAAGGCGACAAGACTGGCGACCGCCCCTTGAGCGAAGAACTCAAGGAGTGGTTGAAAGTGAAATATAATAAGCCCGGCAACGTGTTTGTAGGGGTCGTCCACCGCCTTGACCGGCCGGTGAGCGGCGTCGTGGTATTCGCAAAGACATCAAAAGCACTCACACGACTTAACGAGATGCTCCGAAAAGGAGAGATACACAAAACCTATTGGGCAGTGGTGAAGAAAATGCCACTGCCCAAAGAGGGTTTGTTGCAACACTGGCTCGTGCGAAACGAAAAACTAAATAAAAGCTTTGTCGTCGCTGAAGGAGAGAAACTGCCGGAGGAGCAAAAAACCGCAAAAGGGAATCCTCAAGGCAACTCACGCAATAACGCAACCGATAGTTCCCGCAGCAGTTCGGGAAAACAGCACGTGAGTCAGAAAGACGCGAAACTGGCGAAGCTGAAATATAAAGTGTTGCGCGAGGGCGATAACTACATGCTCCTCGAGGTAGAANTNCTCACNGGNNGNCATCATCAGATTAGATGTCAGCTTTCAGCCATAGGATGTCCGATAAAGGGCGACCTTAAATATGGCTCCAAGCGCAGCAACCCCGACGGAAGCATCTCACTGCACGCAAGACGGGTGAGTTTTATACACCCCGTGTCGAAACAAGAAATCACAGTCGAAGCGTTGACTCCTCCAGACGGTGTCTGGAAGGAATTGACAATTGACAATTGACAATTGACAATTAATATCGCCTTTGGCGATAGCGGCTTTGCCGCAATAGCTCTCCGCAGGAGCTGCCCTGGCTGGGTCGGGTTTGTCCTAAAGAAAGGACCCTCTGTCAGGAGCAGTCCCGGCTGGGCCGGGTTAGTCCTGATGCAATATATCGGGTTATTAAATAATAAAACAGGGAGGAATAACGTTTAAATAAAAGACGAGGAGCGAAGATTATAGAGATGGGATTATAGTAAGGAAAGGAGACAAGTAAGAGTCTATAGTCAAAAAAGAAGAAAGCGTGGAACAAGAAGCGGGTAATACCGGACAGCAAGGACAGCAGGGGGCGCCGGAACAGACTTCCGGAAACGGACAGACGGCGAAAACCCCAAAGCCGAAGAAAGCCTTGAAATGGCTCAAGTGGTTAGGCGCGGCAGTTGCCGCACCAATAGGACTTGTAGCCGCTGCCGCCGCGCTGCTCTATAGCGAACCGGTGCAAAACTGGGCTGTGAAAAAGGCGGCGGAGCATATCTCCGAGAAGACAGGGATGGAAGCCTCCGTGGACCACGTGAAACTCGAATTCCCACTCGACCTCGGCATAGAGGGAGTGAAATTGATAAAACCCAACGACAGCATACCCGGAAAGAAAGACACTGTGGCCGACATAGGCAAAATTGTTGCCGATGTGAAACTTAAGCCTCTGTTTAAGAAACAGGTGGAAGTTGACAACTTTGAAATCAAAGACGCGAAAGTAAACACCACCGACTTCATTCCGCAGGCGAGGGTGAAAGGAAAGATAGGAAGTCTCCATGTGGAGAGCCACAGCACCGACCTTAATAAAGAAGACGTGATGCTCAACACCGTGCAGCTCAAGGACGCCGACATCGACGTGGCATTGAGCGACACCGTACCCGAGGACACCACGGAGAGTGAGAACAAATGGAAAATACACGTTAAAGACCTCGACATCGACAACAGCAAGGTGGCCGTGCACACACCCGGCGACACCACGCAGATAAAAGCTAAAATAGGAAAACTGAAAGCCAAAGACGGCGACATCGACCTTGCCAAAGGAGAATATAAAGTGAAAGAGGCAAAGTTGAAAGACAGTAACATAAAATACGACAACACCAAGGAAAAGCCTGTTAAAGGCTTGGACTTCAACCATATAGACGTTAAAGACGCCAACCTCACCGCCAAAGACATCAGCTATGGGCCCGACGGATTGAAAGCAGAGGTTACGGAGGCGTCGCTGAAAGAAAAAAGCGGGCTCGACCTGAAGGAGCTCAACGGCAAGGTGACCATGGACGACAAGAAGTTGAAAGTGGACAACCTGCACCTGAAAACCTCCGACAGCAATATCGATGGAGACATCGACATGGACCTCAACGCCTTCGACAGCTCCGGCAAAATTCCGCCGGGGGCATTGAAGGCAAACCTCGACACCGAGTTAGGAAAGCAAGACCTTCTGAGGTTCATCGGCAGCGGCAACAACGATTTCGTGAAGGCCATGCCCAACTACCCCGTGAGGCTCAAGGGCATGGTGAGCGGCAACCTCAAGGACGCCACCTTGCACGGACTGAACATCAGCATGCCCAACACGTTGAACATGACCGCGTCGGGAAAGGTGAAGAACCTCGACGACCTCGACCACCTGTATGCCGATGTAAACCTCTGTGGCACAGCGCAAAACGTGAGTTTTATAATGCAGCTGATGGACAAAGACCTGCGTAAGACACTCACGATACCCAAGAACATATACCTCTGCGGTGACATCAAAGCTGACGGCAAGCGCTATGACGCCGACCTCACGATGAGGGAGAGTTGCGGAAGAGCATATATCAAAGGCAATTACAATATGGCTGACGACAGTTATGTTGCCGACATAAAAACCTATTGTCTGAACCTCCACCATTTCCTGCCCCACGACTCCATGTATTGTCTCACTGCCACGGCGAAAGCCAAGGGCAAGGGCTTCGACGTGATGTCGAAAAACACAAAAATCAATGCCAAGGCAGACATCAGGAAGTTCAAATACGGCTCGTGGAACATCGACAACGTGCAAGCCAAGGCCGTCATCTCCGGAGGAAGGGCCAAGGCAGATATCGACAGCGACAACAAACTGCTCACCGGACATATCAACGCCGACGCCCTGTTGGGCAAGAACTCCATCAAGGCAGCCTTGCAGACAGAGCTCACCCGTGCCGACCTCTACAGACTGAGGGTGTTTGACAAAGACGTGGCAGTGACAGCCTGCGCCGACCTCACCTTCGACAGCGACCTTGACGAATATTATAGGGTGTATGGCCGGATGACCGACGTGAAAGTGGAATACGACAGCGGAAAAGTTTACAACCCCGGCAGGGTGGACCTCGACGTGCTGACGAAAAAAGACACCACCCACGTGGATGTGGACTGCGGCGACCTCGCGGCGAAATTCGAGAGCAGGGGAGGGTATAAGCACCTTATCAAACAGTTTGGCGACATCTGGGATGAGGCGAAGGCCGGATACCATGCAAGGCTCATCGACGAGAAGAAGATAAGGAAGATGTTTCCCGTGATGACACTCTATCTAAAGAGCGGGCCCGCCAACCCCGTGCAGAGCTACCTGAAGAGTTTGGGGTATGGATACGACAACCTGCTCTTAGACCTCACCTCAGCCCCCATAGAAGGGCTCAATGGAAGGCTCAAGGCAGGCAAGCTCACCAGCGGCACGGTGCAGATCGACACTGTGAACCTATCCATCGTCAGCGACACCTCCAACGTGAGGCTCAAGGGGTTTGTGCAAAATTATAAAGACAACCCCACCTACGTGTTCCGTGCACTCTTAGACGGCTACCTGCTGCCCAACGGTGCCGGACTGATGACCAACTGCTACGATGACAAGGACAGTCTGATACTTAACCTCGGAGCCGACGCCACCTTAGCCGAAAACGGCATTAACCTGCACCTGTTGCCACAGAAACCCGTGATAGGATACAAGCGGTTTAAGGTTAACGACGACAACTATGTGATGCTCAACCGCAACAAGAGAGTGTCGGCGCAAATCGACCTGCTCGCCGACGACGGCACCGGTGTGAAAGTATATACCAATGATGAGAACACCGAGGCACTGCAAGACATCACCGTCAGCCTCAACAAGCTCGATTTGAAAAAGACGCTCGCTGTAATCCCCTTTATGCCGAGGATGGAGGGAATACTCAACGGCGACTTCCATGCCATACAGACCGACAAAGAGCTGTCGGTGTCTTCCGACGTGGCAGTCAACAATATGGTGTATGAAGGTTGTCAGATGGGCGACATGAGCACAGAGTTCGTGTATATGCCACGTGGCAACGGCGAGCATTTCGTTGACGGACGACTCATGCGCGACGAGCAGGAGATAGCCACCATCAAAGGCTCATATAAAGACAGCAAGGAGGGAGACCTCGACGCGGTGCTGTCGCTCACCAACTTCCCCTTGGACATCGTAAACGGCTTTATCGACGGTCAGCTGATAGGTTTCACTGGCAACGGCAACGGCGACTTCGATGTGAAGGGCACACTCAGCAAGCCCAAGGTGGATGGCATGTTACACCTCGACTCCGCATATCTTGTCAGCGTGCCTTACGGTATGAGGATGCGCTTCGACACCGACAGCGTGAGAGTGTCGAAAAGCAACCTGGTGCTCAAAGACTTCAACATGTACGGCTATAACGACAGTCCGTTGACCCTGAACGGCAGCATCGACTTCTCCGACCTCAGCAATATGATGTTGAACCTCCGCATGCGTGCCCGCGACTTCCTGCTTATCAATGCCGAGGAGCAGTACAACAGCGTGGCATACGGCAAGGCATACGTGAACTTCTTCGCCGGTCTGAGAGGCCCTGTTGACCACCTCTCCCTCCGAGGACGCTTGGAGGTGTTGGGAGAGACCGACCTCGCCTATATCCTGCGCGACTCACCCCTCTCCACCGACAACCAGTTGGAGGGACTCGTGGAGTTTGTGAACTTCGCCGATACAGCGCGCGTGGAGACAGAGAAGCCGAAACCCACAGGCATGGACATGATGCTCAGCATCAGCGTCAACGACGGCGCCCACATACTCTGTTATCTCAACAGCGACCACTCCAACTATGTGGACCTCACCGGTGGAGGCGACCTGAAGATGACATATACCGCAGCCGAGAGTCTGCAACTCACAGGCAAATACACCCTCAACGCCGGAGAGATGAAATACTCCCTGCCCGTGATACCCCTGAAAACCTTTACGATACAAGACGGCAGTTATATAGAGTTTACCGGCGACCCCATGGACCCCACACTGAATATCACTGCCGAGGAGCGCACCAAGGCCACGGTGAGCAGCGACGGAGGCAGCTCGCGCTCGGTTACTTTCGACTGTGGCGTGAAGATCTCGAAGACGTTGAAAGACATGGGACTGGAATTCGTCGTGTCTGCGCCCGAGGACATCAGCGTGCAGAGCGAGCTGTCGGCGATGTCAACAGAGCAGCGTGGCAAAATCGCTGTTACCCTGCTCACCACAGGCATGTATCTCACCGACGGCAATACCAGTGCCTTCTCGATGAACAGCGCCCTGAACTCTTTCTTGCAGAACGAGATCAACAATATCACCGGCAATGCCTTGCGCACCGTGGATATGAGTTTCGGCATGGAGAGCGGCAAGACATCGACGGGAGAAGACTACACCAGCTATTCGTTTAAGTTTGCGAAGAGATTCTGGAACAACCGCCTGAATGTTATCGTCGGCGGAAAGGTGGACACGGAGAAAGACCCGCAGAAGTCAAACAACACCTTCTTCGACAACGTTACATTAGAATACAGGCTCGACAAGACATCCAACAAGAACTTGAAAGTGTTCTATCAGAAGAACGCCTACGACTGGTTGGAGGGCAACCTGACAAAATACGGATTAGGTTTCGTGTGGCGCAGGAAACTTCAGAATTTCAAGGACATATTCAATTTCAAGAGCACCCAGGAGCAATTGCCGCCGCCACCGTCGGAGAGGCGCGACAGCACGAGGATCACGGTGAAATATCCTGAGACCGCTGCCGACAGCACTGCCGCAAAGAGTGGGGCCGACGGTTCCAAAGAAGGGCAAGAGAATGAGCCGGCAAATAAAGAGGGGAGGAAAGACTGAGAAAGATGATGAGACGACTGCATATTATATATAAGGTGTTTACTGCTGCCGCACTGCTCTCTGCCGCCGTGCTGCTGCCCTCATGCCAGGAGACGAAGCTCGTGGCAGATGGCGACCGCCTGTTCGTGGGGTTGGACAAGATAACATACAGCGACTACGACAAGAAGAGCGACCATGCCGCCAGCACCCGAGAGGAGGTGGACGCAGCCTTGCAGACAGCCCCCAACGGCGCACTCTTCGGAAGTTCTTATTATCGCAGTCCCATACGCTATGGACTGTGGGTGTGGAACGCCTTCGCCGACAAGGAGAGCAAGACGGCGAAATGGATTACCAAGGCATTCGGCGACCGCCCGGTGTTGATGTCGCAAGTGAATCCGGAGCTACGGGCGTCGGTGGCAAAGACCGTGCTGTCTAACCATGGCTATTTCAACGGGCAGGTGACATACAAGGAAATCGACCGCAAGAACCCCAAGAAGGCGAAACTCTCGTATGACGTGAAGATGAACGAGCTATATACCATCGACACGCTCACCTATAGCGGTTTCCCCGCTGACGCCGACAGCATCATAAAAGCCAATGCCGACGAGGCCAATGTGAAAGCCGGCTCGCCTTTCGACGCCTCACTGCTCAGCAGCGAGCGGGAGCGCGTCTCTACGCTCTTGCGCGACAACGGCTACTACTATTATCAGGGCGACTATGCCTCATACCTCGCCGACACTCTGCAGCATCATGGCAGAGGAGTCTTAGACCTGCGGCTAGCATCATACACACCAGAGCAGGCCAAGCACAGATGGTATATCGGCAATGTTACCATCGACCTTAGGAAAAGCATGAGGGAAGAGTTGAGCGACTCCATACACCACCGACATCTCACGATACGTTTTAACGGCAAAAAACCGCCCATCAGACCGGGGGTGTTGTTTAAAGACCTCAAGATACGGCCGAAGGAGGAGTTCTCATATACCAATTATAAGGAGTCGATGGCACGTATCAACAGCAGCGGCTCATTCTCCTCCACCGACTTCCGTTTCACCCCGCGTGACACCACGGCGGCGTGCGACACCCTCGACTTTCAGCTCAACTGTCTTTTCGACAAACCCTACGACTTCTATGTGGAGACCAACTATATAAACAAGACCAACGGCCGCACCGGTCCGCAGCTCATCATCGGTCTCGACAAGCGCAACGCCTTCAGGGGAGGCGAGAAACTGAGTATTGACCTCAACGGGTCGGTGGAGTGGCAAAGCACCAGAGGCATCAAGGGACTGCTGAAACCCAATAACGAGAATACCAGCTATGAATATGGCTTCGGGGTGGCATTGGAGCTGCCGCGCTTCCTGAACCCCTTCCGCGACAAAGACAAACCAAGGAAGAGAGGACGCCGGAGAACATTCTACTATGTGTTCCCCACCACCATTATGAAGGTGTCGGCCAACACCATCAACAGAGCCGGATATTTCCGTATGCACACCGTGAGCGGACAGTTCACTTACTCATGGCAGAAAACAGCCACCTCCGCCCATGAGCTAAGCCCGTTAATAGTGGACTATCAGTTTAAAAACAGCACCACCCACGATTTCGACTCCATTGTGGAGGTGAACCCCTATCTGAAGGTGTCGATGGCGAATCAGTTTATCGTGAAGATGAAATACTCTTACGTTTACAAGAGTCCCAACAACTACCGCAACCCCATCTTATGGAGCAGCAGCGTGAGTGAGGCTGGCAACCTGCTGTCATTGGGTTGGATGGCTTTCGGCAAAGGGTGGAACACAGAGAAGAAGATGTTTAAGACACCTTTCGCGCAGTTCTTCAAGTTGGAGACGAGCCTCCGCAAGACATGGAGCCTTACCGATGACGCACAGTTGGTGGGAAATATTGCCGGCGGAGTGATTTTCAGTTATGGCAACAGCAGTACGGCACCCTACAGCGAGCAGTTTTATGCCGGTGGCGCCAATGGCGTGAGAGCCTTCCAGGTGAGAAGCATAGGCCCGGGCAGTTATGTGTCGCCACAAGAGAAACTCTCATACGTGGAGCAGACCGGCGACTTTAAATTACTTGGCAACTTGGAGTTGCGATACCATCTCTTCGGCTCGCTCTATACTGCCCTCTTCCTCGATGCGGGCAACGTGTGGACGCTAAAGACTGATGACTATCGTGAGGGGGCAAAATTAAAAATGAGCAGTTTCTTCAACGATGTGGCTCTTGGCACCGGAATGGGCATACGCTATGACCTCGGCTTCCTGATCCTGCGCCTCGACTGGGGTATCGCCCTCCATGCGCCCTACGACACAGGGAAGAGCGGATATTTCAATATCAACAGGTTCAAAGACGGGCAATGCCTTCACTTCGCCGTCGGCATGCCGTTCTAACCCTCTGTAAGAGCTGCCCCGACTGGGTCGGGTTTGTCCTAAAGAAAAAAACTCTCTGTTAAGAGCGGTCCCGGCTGGGCCGGGTTAGACTAGATGACCCTTCGCAAGGAGCTGCCCCGACTGGGTCGGGTTTGTCCCAAAGTATCGATTTTGTCGTTTTTTTGCCGAAAAGTTTTGTGATGTGCGAAAAAAGCAGTACATTTGCACCTTAGAACAGAAATTAAGAATGTAAACTTAAATAAGAAGTATTATGAAACCAACATTATTATTGCTTGCGGCTGGTATGGGCAGCCGTTATGGCGGACTGAAACAGCTTGATGGCTTAGGCCCTCATGGTGAGACAATTATGGACTATTCCATTTACGATGCTGTAAAGGCCGGCTTCGGAAAAATCGTGTTTGTAATCAGAAAAGACTTTGAGGCCGACTTCCGTGAGAAAATCCTCAGCAAGTATGAGGGTCATGTGCCGGCAGAGCTCGTCTTCCAGAGCCTCGACGCACTCCCCGAGGGCTTCAGCGTGCCGGAGGGCAGACAAAAACCGTGGGGCACCAACCACGCCGTGCTGATGGCCAAAGACGCCATCAAAGAGCCTTTCTGCGTAATCAACTGCGACGACTTCTACAACCGCGACGCATTTATGGTGATAGGCAAGTTCCTTAGTGAGCTTCCCGAGGGCAGCCGCAACAGCTATGCCATGGTAGGCTTCCGCGTGGGCAACACCCTGTCTGACAACGGCACCGTGGCACGCGGCATCTGCAGCAAGGACGAGAAAGAGAACCTCACCACCGTGGTGGAGCGCACAGAAATCATGAGAGTCAACGGACCGGTTTGCTACAAAGACGAGAAAGGCGAGTGGGTGGCTGTTGACGACAACACTCCCGTGAGCATGAACATGTGGGGCTTCACACCCGACTATTTCGAGTATTCAGAGGACTATTTCCGCACCTTCCTTAGCGACCCGGCCAACATGAGCAACCTCAAGGCGGAGTTCTTCATCCCTCTGATGGTCAACAAACTCATCACCGACGGCACCGCCACAGTGAAAGTGCTCGACACCACCAGCAAATGGTTTGGAGTAACCTACGCTGCTGACAGACAGAGCGTGGTGGACAAGATACAGTCGCTCATTGATGAAGGCGTGTATCCCTCACAACTCTTCTAAACGATGGATATCAACACATTAAACAGCACAGACTTAAGCACCTTGCGAGGCATGATCGACAATGCCCGCAAGGTAGTAATATTCTCACATACCAAACCCGACGGCGACGCCCTTGGCTCGTCGTTGGGCTTGATGCATTATCTCCTGAAGAAAGGCAAAACCGCCGTGTCGGTGGTGCCAGACCAGTTTCCTGACTTCTTACATTGGCTGCCCGGCAACGAGCAGGTGCTTAGATACGACCGCCACTGGAAGAAGGCTCTTGACGCCATTGATGCCGCCGACCTCATCTGTTGTCTCGACTTCAACGACATGGGGCGTGTGGAGGCTGTCAGGCATGCCATAGAGAAATCGAATGCGAAGGTGCTGGTCATCGACCATCACGAGAGTCCCACAGTGCCTGCCGACCTCCTTGTGAGCCGTCCGCAGATGAGCAGCACTTGCGAGCTGCTCTTCCGTTTGCTCTGGCAGCTCGGCGAGTTTGAGGTTATCGACAAGAAGATAGCCACCTGTATTTATTGCGGCATGATGACCGACACGGGAGGGTTTACCTACAACAGCACCGACCCAGCCATATTCTTCATTATCTCCCAACTGCTCACCACCGGCATCGACAAAGATAAGATATACCGGAATGTGTATCATAATTTTAGCGCCTCGCGCATGCACCTCCTAGGATATATCCTGTATGAGAAACTGCAAGTTACGGAGAGTGGCAACGCCTCGTATTACACCCTCTCACGTGAGGATATGCTCCGTTTCAACTTCAAGCGCGGCGACGCCGAGGGTATAGTCAATCTCCCCTTGCAGATTAAGGGTTTGAAAATGTCAATCTCTATGCGTGAGGATACGGAGAAAGATAATGCGATCTGGGTGAGCCTGAGGAGTGTTGACGATTATTCCTGTATCGACGTGGCAGAAAAATTCTTCAATGGCGGAGGTCATATCAATGCCGCCGGAGGACATCTCGACTGCTCCCTTGCAGAGGCGGAGGAAGTGGCAAAGCAGGCTATCGCATATTTCGAGAGCACGTTGCAAAAGCCTGAAAAGAGTTAAAAAAAATGCAATTCCTTGCTCGTTAGCCATTTTTTTACTACCTTTGCACCGTTTTTAATATATATAAGAATGAAGAAGTCAATATTTTTCTTTATTATCATCTTCTGTGCGGCTATGGCAACTTCTTGTAACAGCGAGGAGACCTACGCAGACAAGAAGGATAAGGAACGCACCGCAATAAGCCAGTTTATATCCGACTCCAGCATCGTGGTGATTTCGGAAGACCAGTTCGCCGAGCAAGGCTACACCACCGATGTGGAGCGCAATGAGTATGTGCTCTTTGAATCCAGCGGCGTGTATATGCAGATTGTAAACGGCGGCTGTGGCAGTGTCATCAGTAACGGCAAGACGGAAAAAGTGCTGATGAGATATAAGGAGTATGATATCGAGAACGATTATTACAATGTTGATTTCCTTTCGTCCAACAGCTACTACACACCATATTATTTAGACCAGATGTATGTGTCTAACACTAGTGGCACCTACAGTGCCAGCTATCAGGCATATTCATTATGTTGGACATACGCCACCGAGAGCAGCACCACGGTGCCGACGGGCTTCCTGGTACCGATGAAATATGTGAAAATCGGACGGCCGTCAAGTGCCGATGAGGATGTGGCGCGGGTGAAGATGATTATTCCCCATTCTGCCGGACGTGCCACCAACACCAATTACGTTTACCCCTGTTACTATGAGGCCACATACGAATTAGGCCTGTAACACATTATATATAATAAACAACCTCAATTTAGATAGACAATGACACTTATAAAATCAATCTCCGGTATTCGCGGCACTATAGGCGGCCCGACCGGCGACACGCTTAATCCTCTTGACATAGTGAAATTCACATCCGCCTACGCCACATTCATCGCATCGCGCTTAGACGCGTGGGGCAAGCCCCGTCAGATTATTGTGGGCCGCGACGCCCGCATCTCCGGGCAGATGGTGAGACAGGTGGTATGCGGCACGCTCATAGGCATGGGCTTCGATGTCATTGATATCGGCCTGGCTTCTACACCCACCACGGAATTGGCTGTGATAATGTCGGGAAGCGCCGGAGGTATCATCATCACCGCAAGCCACAACCCAAGACAGTGGAATGCGCTGAAACTGCTCAACTGCGAGGGTGAGTTTCTCTCCAAGGCTGAAGGTGAGGAGGTGTTGGTAATTGCTGACAAGGGTGATTTCATCTATGCCGAGGTTGATAAATTAGGAAAATATACTACCGACGACAGTTATGACGACAAACATATCGACAATGTGCTGTCGTTGGAACTTGTGGATGCAGCTGCCATCCGTGCAGCCCATTTCAAGGTTTGCGCCGACACCATCAACTCTGTTGGAGGCATCATCCTTCCAAAACTCTTCGAGGCTCTTGGAGTGGAGTATGACATTCTCAATGGTGAGGCAAATGGCGACTTCGCACACAACCCCGAGCCGTTGGAGCGCAATCTCGACGGCATTATGTCGGCTATGCGTCATGGCGATTATAATTTGGGTATCGTTGTGGATCCCGATGTTGACCGTCTTGCTTTTATCTGCGAGGACGGCAATATGTTTGGCGAGGAATATACCCTTGTGAGCGTGGCTGACTATGTATTGTCGCGCACTCCGGGCAACACAGTATCGAATCTCTCCAGCACCCGTGCCTTGCGCGATGTTACGAAAGCTCATGGCGGTGAGTATTATGCAGCAGCCGTGGGCGAGGTGAATGTCACCACCGAGATGAAGAGGGTGGGGGCAGTCATAGGAGGCGAAGGCAATGGCGGAGTGATTTATCCGGCAAGCCACTGCGGACGCGACGCCCTCGTGGGCATAGCCTTGTTTCTCACTTCCTTAGCCCTCAGCGGAAAGAAGGTGAGCGAGGTGAGAGCGGCACTGCCGGAATACAGCATCGCCAAAAACCGTATCGACCTTACCCCCGACACCGATATCGACGCTATCCTCACACAGGTGAAAAATCTCTTCCGTAATGAGAAAATCACTGATATCGACGGTGTGAAAATAGATTTCGCCGACCGGTGGGTGCATCTGCGCAAGAGCAATACCGAGCCGATTATCCGCGTGTATAGCGAGGCAGCCACCATTCAGGAGGCCGAGGACCTTGGGTGCAAGGTGATGAAGCTCGTATATGAGATGCAAAGACGCTAAGTATTGCCGGCGGCAATACAGTGAGAGGTGGCAAGCTTCGCTTGCAGTGAGAGGTGGCACGGCGAGCCGTGCAGGAGTATGAAAAACCGAATTAAAATTTTCAGTTTTTTGGAAAATATAAGCTACAAAATCGGTCAAAAATGGTGCATTTTCCCGATTTTGTAGTTTTTTTAACGTAAAAAATGAAGATTTTTGCGTTTTTATTTGGAGGGTATTATAAAAAAACCTATCTTTGCACTCGAATTTTAGTTCTAATTAAATGTTATTATTATGAAAAAATTATTTTTAGCTGCAGCTATCGCGCTGCTTTCAGTAGGTGCTAACGCACAGCAGGCTCCGGGTACATTCACACTGCGCCCCGAGGTAGGTATGACAATTTCTAACATCACTAAAGGTGATGGTAACTTCAAATCAAAGGTAGGACTCGTTGCTGGTGTGGAAGGTCAGTATCAGCTCACAGAACTTTTAGGCGTGACTGCCGGCGCACTTTATTCTATGGAGGGATGTAAGATTAAAAATACTGACACTAAACTTAATCTTGATTACATCAACGTTCCTGTTCTTGTTAATATTTATCCTATTAAAGGTGCAGGTCTTGCTATTAAGGCAGGTATGCAGTTTGGTTTCAATGTAAGACACAAACTCAGCGCTTCTAATGGTTCTGCTAGTGCCTCATTGAATATGGATGACATAAATACCTTTAATTTTAGCTTTCCTGTAGGCTTGTCATACGAATATATGGATTTCATTCTTGACGCACGTTACAATATGGGCGTTTCAAAAATCAGGGGTGATTATGACAATAAGTCAAGTGTGTTCACAATCACTCTCGGTTACAAATTCGCTCTCTAATAGAAATTTTGTATAACTATATAAAAAGAGCATCGGCCTTGCCGATGCTCTTTTGCTGTTATAGGCTTATCGTTTGCTTTTGAAAAACTCTGTTATTATTTCGGCACATTCCTCTTCGAGGATGCCTTTGGTAACGGTAGTTTTTGGGTGCAGTGCTGCGGGCGCGAATTGTGTGAAGCCCCTTTTGGAATCGGAGGCTCCATAGACGAGGCGAGTGATTTGGGCCCAGCCCAATGCCCCGGCGCACATAGTGCAGGGTTCAAGAGTAACATATACAGTGCAGTCGTGCAGGTATTTGCCCCCGAGGTAGTTGGCGGCGGAGGTAAGGGCTTGCATTTCGGCGTGTGCCGTAACATCGCCGAGCGTCTCCGTGAGGTTATGTCCCCGCGAAATCACCCGGTCTTTGCATACCACCACCACTCCAACGGGTATCTCATCCTCTTGTGCCGCTTTCTGCGCCTCTGCCAATGCCAGCCGCATATATCTCTCGTCGGCATCCTGCTGCCGCTTCGCCTTGTCTGCTTGTTTCTCTTCCATATTCTCGTCAATGTAATTATTCTAAATAATCAAAATGCAACTTTTCTAAATAATCAAAAGCAATTGTTATAGAAAACCATAATTACCGACTTTTTCGCCAAAATCTCCCCAAAGTAACCTCTTTATTGCTTTTTTTACTAAAAAAACGAAGTTTTTTTGTTTTTTATTTTGCCAATTATCAAAAATGTATTAATTTTGTGTGCAAATTCAACAACAAATCAAAACATTAAGTATAATAATTAAAATTGTATCATTATGAAAAAAAGATTAACAAGTTTTGCGATTTTCGCATTTTTGGCATTCACCCTCGTTGGATTTTCGAGCTGTTTGAAAGATGAGCTCAATGACGCTATCGAAGACGTTATAAAGAGTTCTTATGGCACCTATACTAATGCGAGTCAGGGTGTGGCTTTAACTATATCAAATGGAACCTGGGAGTTCACCCCAACCTCTGGAGAATCAAAGTCTTATAGTGTTACCTATTCGGCTCAATCAACAAGTGACGCTATGAGTAACGTCTTTACAGTGAAGTTAAGCGAAGGTTATTCAGGAACAATCAGCTTTGGTTCAAAGTCTGTTACGTTGTCGGGCAGCTTGCCATATACAGGTAAATTCACAAAGTAAATAATCATTGAAATGAATAAATGATTTTTATTCTTATAGTAAACAAAAGCCGCTCTTATCTTTATGGTAAGAGCGGTTTTCGATTCTATGAATATGCCTTGCGGTCTAATTTGCCATTGAAGGTTCGTTTTACGGCCTCTGTCCTTTGGAAGGATGAGGGGATTTTGTATGCCTCGACTTTATCGCGCAGGTATCCGATAATCTCCTTGGCATCGATATCCTTGTCTGCAACATACAGCAGGCGGAGGCTGCTGCCTAAGAGCGGATGAGAGGCAGCGATGCAGACGCAGTCCTTGATGCCCGGAATATTCAGGGCGAGACTTTCGATTTCGACGGGCGAAACCTTAAAGCCCCCGACATTTATTATGTCGTCTTTGCGGCCGATAAGGTGCAGACGGCCTTGATTGTCGATAGTGCCTATATCCGACGTGTATATTCCTCCGTCGTGCAATATGGAGTCGGTAAGTTTTTGGTCGTTCAGATACCCCGTCATCAGGGTCCTTCCCTTGCAAATAATCTGGCCGTCATCGCCCAATGCAAACTCGGAATGCCTCATCGGCAGTCCCACGCACCCCTCGATACACTCCTCCGTGTTGTAATTGTATGATGCGATAATGCCTGTTTCTGTTGAGGCGTATGTATTATACAACCGGCTGCTGGGCAGCACTATTGACAGCTCCTGCATCTCCTTTTTGTGCAGTGGCGCTGCCCCCGCCTCGATGAAATCGATTTTCTGATTAAGTTGTGTCAGCGTCTTCTTTGCGAATGCCAGCAGCATTTTTATGCTCGACGGAACGAGGAACGTGGCTGCTTTCCACTCTGCCGCCGCAATGACATCGAAGAGGGTGTTCATCTCTTTCAGGCCGTCAATGATATGCATTGTCGCTCCGACGTATATTACGGGATAGATTTTCGACAGACTCCCGATATGGTTCAGCGGACCGGAAATGATAAAGGTAAGGTCTGGCGAATATTCCAAACGGTCGATGAGGTTCTCGGCATCGGCGATGATAGCGTCGTGACAGATGATAACGCCTTTCGACAGCCCCGTTGTACCCGTGGTATATAAGATGTCGGCGGTGCCTTCCGGAACGCGCAAGCCTTTTAAGTTGTTTGCGATATTCTGGAAGATATTCTCCGGGAGGCTCTTGTCTAATGGCACTGCGACATGTCCCGACAAGTGTATCGCGAAATATGTCGCCATCGCCTCTATGGTCGGAGTGAAGCGGAATGGCACAAGGCGGTCGGCATACTTATACTCTGCCGATATCTTATTAGCCATCGCCAGCAACTGCCCGTAAGAGCATTTGCCGTTGCCGCACACCACTGCCGTCTTTTCAGGATACAGCGTCGCATTGCGTATCAAACAGTCTTCTATCGTCATTTCTTCAACTTGCTCTGAACCATCTCCACCAAACTGTCTAACGATTTGAAATTCTTCGGCGTAACGTCGCTATGCGTGAGTTCTATGTCGTACATATCCGACAAAATCATCATTATGTTGGCGATACCCAAGGAGTCGAGTTCGCTAAACAAAAAATCCGAGTCGAAATCCACTAATGGCAAGGCCTTTTCAAGAGCTGCTCTTATCTCATCCTTCATAAATCCTTTTTTTTATTTGTGCAAAGTTAATACTTCTTTTGCTGTCAGCAAAATAAAAATTAAAAAAGAAGCGATTTTAACAGAAAAAAGTTACAAAACGCCTCTTTTTCCGTCTATAAAGAAAGTAATTGCAGATGAGAAAAAAGAGCAATGTTATTTTATCGCTGTTGATGACCGCGGCGGTATGGAGTGTGTGGCCGATAGCGAGCCGTGCGCAGGAGAAGGTGCGATATACCGGCACGACATTGAACAATCCCGAAAGGCACGACGGAGGACTGTCGCCAGTGATGGGAGTACACAATATCCAGGTGATGCGTGCCTGCCGTGAGCATCCGAGCGAGGCCAACGGCGGCGGATGGACATACAACCATCAGCCGATGATGGCCTATTGGCGCGGTAAATTTTATGTGCACTACCTCTCCGACGAGCGCGATGAGCAAGTGCCGCCCTCCCGCACGCTGCTGATGACAAGCGACGACGGATACCACTGGACAGCCCCGCAGGTAATCTTCCCCGAATACAAGGTGCCAGAGGGCTTTAAGAAAGAAGGCGTGGAAGGCGAGGCTCACAACCTTATCGCCGTGATGCACCAGAGAATGGGCTTTTATGTGTCGAAAGACGATGTGCTGCTCGCCGTGGGAGCCTACGGCGTGTGTTTGAACAAGAAAGACCATAACAACGACGGTAACGGCATCGGCCGGGTGGTGAGGGAGATACGCGCCGACGGCTCTTTCGGACCGATATACTTCATCTACTACAACCACGGATTTAATGAAAAAAATACCGACTTCCCGAATTACCGCAAGGCGTCGAAGGGCGTGAGAAAAGCTTGCGAGGAGATGCTCGCCAACCCGAGGATCAGGATGCAGTGGGTGGAGGAGGCTGACCGCAATGACCCACTGATACCATTACCCAATGAATACAAGGCATACAATGACTATACTCTCCCCGACGGCAAGGTGGTGGCGCTTTGGAAACATGCCCTCACCTCAATCAGCGAGGACGGCGGACTCCACTGGCGCGACTCCGTGGAGCGGGCGAAGGGGTTTGTAAACAGCAATGCGAAAATATGGGGGCAGAGGCTCTCCGACGGGATGTATGCCACCGTGTATAACCCCTCGGAATTCCGATGGCCTCTGGCACTGTCGCTGAGCCGCGACGGACTGGAATACAATACTTTAAACCTCGTTTGCGGTGAGGTAGCTCCGATGCGCTACGGCGGCAATTACAAGTCGTTTGGACCTCAATATGTCAGAGGCATTCAGGAGG
>Ga0065711_1038801_pt1 | contig 18399 bp, 11 predicted proteins | sample Hoacrofraction12_FD_59098 | JGI IMG/M metagenome (GOLD analysis project Ga0065711, IMG submission 59098) | Hoatzin crop microbial communities from Cojedes, Venezuela - Epithelial fraction 12 v2 (version 2) | ecosystem: Host-associated > Birds > Digestive system > Esophagus > Crop | place...
CCCCCCCGAGGCGGGCACCTGCCCCCGGCGCCGAGGGGCTGGCGTGAAGGCGGGCGCCCGGCGCCCTTCCCCTCACAGCACGGCGCGGGGGGGCTTCCCGCCTGCGGTGGGGCGAGGGTGGGCGGGGGGTTGTTTGCCTGAGGGACCCCATCCCACAAAATCCTCGAAGCCACCTCAGCCCTGGTCCCTCAGCCCCGGTTCCTCAGCCCCAAGATGTGCCTGGTGAGCGGGAGGCTGCCGAGGGTGGCTGCCATGGGGGTGGGGGTTTTCCTGAGGGACCCCATCCCACAAAATCCTCGAAGCCAGCTCAGCCCTGGTCCCTCAGCCCTGCTTCCTCAGCCCCAAGATGTGCCTGGGGAGCGGGAGGCTGCAGGTTGCCTGCTTTATCCTTTTTATCCCTCCCCGTGGTTTTGGGGAGGAGTGGGTTGGGGGAAAGGACCCACCGCCTGGTGTGCAGAACCTGCTGACATTCCCTTGGGGTTTTTCTGTTTTGGTGGGGTTTTTTTTGTGTTTTCTTCTCCCCCCCCGGTGCGTCGATGCCTGCGGATCGCGTGCCCACGCCGCTTCCCCTGCCCTCGGCGTGCCGGGCGATGGCACGAAGGACGAAGGTTGGCTCAGGAGAGTCGCCGCGGTCTGGCGCGTGAGGCGGGGTGTGAGTGACGAGCCGCCAAGGCTCGCGGCTCCGTGCGCCTTTTTGGTGTTTTCTTGTTCACTGCTGCGGTGGCCGGGGGCTCGGCGGTTCGTGCCGATTGCCTGTGTTCAGTCAAATCCATTGACTTCTGTAGAATCGCCCCGGCTTTTCAAGCGCTGTGCTGGGTGAGGGATCAGCCCCGGAGGAGCAGCAGCGAAGTGCGCACAAAGCCGGTCATCAGTTCCTGAGCCTGACCTCAAAACAAAGCTTTTTCAGCAGTTTACATCCTCAGCCCCAGACATACAGCCGCTCCGCTGGATCCTTGCTCTCCGATCGCCCCTAAAAATCCCGTGTGCGGTGTGTAGGCACGTTGTCTCGGATCCAGCGCTGGGGCCGGCTGCAGTTGCCCTGATATATTAGATGTAAACATAAGCTTTACGTAAAAGTGAAACCATATGTATCGGCTAACGCACGTCCCCTCTGTGATCCTGCACGAGTAGAGTCGAGTCCGGAGCTCTGTCCTTAGCTCACCCTGTTGATCCACTTTTCCCGTAGCCTGTACGACGCGGTGCTGTTCCCGGAGTTAACAGGCAGGTTTGGAGGAGGAGGAGGAGAAATCAGCCTGGGAGCACTGCTGCGCGTTGTGCAAGAATGCTGTATGTTTTCAGTCTTTTACACGTGTTGGTTTGTTGACTTAGTGATAACGTTTTGCTCTCCTAGGTCCTTTTCCCTTTCCAGAATGTTAGCCCCAGCACTTACTAATCTGTTGTGGCACTGTTGTGGAACAGATGTACAGTGTTTTTCAGCGAGTAGCAAGGTCTGTAGCTTCAGCTGGCTTTGCCTTTAAAAAAAGACAGTGCTGCCTTTCCCTCCTACCCCCGTTGTGGAGTGGGTAGCCAGACTGGGAAACGGATTTGGATGACAACTGAGCTGGCAAAAAACTGACGGTCTTGGGTCTGGCTCAGTGCCTGGATCCAAATCATCGTGTAGCTGCTCAAAATGTTTACCTGGGCATCTCTGAGTTTAGAGGAGCAGCTAGCTGGTATTACAGCCAAACTGCGTGTGGAAATAGGTGTGGAGGTCTGAGTCTTTAAGTCCTGAAACCTCCAGCTGATGCCGGGTGCCGTGGTCATTTATCCTGTGGCTCGGCAGAAAAGCTGCCCTTGAGCTGTACCACTTTGTGCCACGCTTTCTTGAAGCAGTGGAATGTGTGGCTGGAACAGCATGGACACCCCACAAGTGTCTTGGGAGCCAGTGTCCTTACCTCTGCCGTTGCTGGAAGCGCTCCTGGATAGCCCTCGCTGGTTTTCACTCGAAGGGCTTTCTCTCTCTTGTGTCTCTCCCAGCAAAATGTGCCCAATTGCTGTCACAGCTTAACTGTGCTGTCTCTGTCTTTTCCTGGGCTGAGGGAATCTCTACCTCAACTCCTCCATCCCCACCAGGTCAACTGAGTGTGGAAAGCTCTGTGAAATTGCTAACGTTCCTCACGGAGTCTTAACAGTTTATGGGCTTCCAGCAAGACCCTTCAGTTGAAAAGGTGGGTTGGTGCTCTTTGACCGGTCTCCACCCCAGCTGAGCAGTGTGATTTGGGTTTTTCACAACCTTCCATCTGCAGGAGGTGGGGGATTCCTGCCCACGTCTGCCTCAGAAGCTTGCAGGTGTATTCCTGTGTGTAGTGTGTTCCTGCTGCCTGCTTCCAGAGAGTAGCTGCCTGTCCTCTCCTCCCCAGTTACATCGTTCTGTGTTTCTTTTGATCCCCCCAGAAAAATAATTCCTTTTAATGAAATGTAGGATTCTCTGACTAGTTTCCTTCTGCCCCAAATGAGGGTCCAGGGAGAACGGTGATGCTGGCTTCTGAAATATGTGAATTTACTTTCTTTGTATGATGGGATTATATAAAAAAAGACATGGAAATTGTTTTCTTTGTGCCTTTGAACAATATTAAAATACAGCCGGTCGTATTTCACAAATCTGACTGCTGTCTCCATCTCTCAGTAACAATAATTAACAGACCAGAAAATGGAGAAATGTAGAAATATTCTTTCCAAGTGGCCACAGACAGTCCTCTCCAGAAGTTAGTGAAGTGAAGGCTTTGGAAATTAAATAACTTTTTTTAGCTCTGGTGGTGAGCTAAAATGTTGTGTCAGAGTGGTAAATAATAAATGAAAGAGGTATAAAGATTACCTCGTGGATATGAAGTGGGTGAAAAATGGATTTGAACTCTTCCTTCTCAAGAGAGCGTCAAAGCGTCTGGCTTCAGGATCTGTCCTGCTCTGCTTGGGTGCAAAAATGGATGTGTGGCACGGGAGTGGTGGTAACCCACGGTGGCTGGCGAGCAAGGTGCTGTCTCCTGACTGCTGGGAGCCGCGGTTCAAATCCTCTTATGCACCAAGTGTGCTACCAGGTCCGTGGCGAGGGGATAGAAGCACAACGGTTAAACAGCGCGTGTGACTGACTCCTCGTGTTAAGGACTCCTAAGACGTGAGCTATTTAACAAATGGCATCACAAAACCTTGTGGTGTTTCCAGACCAGGTCATCGTCCTTGTCGTGTTCCTGTTGACGGGACATGAAAATTTTCAGCTGCCTGGATGATGTGTCCCGTCTTCATCAGCTCTTGCTTGTGTGTTGGCTTTGACGTGTCCAGGTATTCCACGCTCCGCAGAGGGCATGTGGGTGTGCGCACAGTAATATCGCTTGAGGTTATAGTAGTCACCATGGAAATCGGTTACAAATCTTCGCTCTTTTTTTGAAATGTAATGTTTCTGTGGTTTCTTTTCATTTTAAGAATAAATTCCAGCAATACTGTGGGTGGGAATATGAACTTCTTGGGAAATTAAAATTTCATGGGGACTCTGGTTAGCACCTTGTGCGTCATGGCACGCGGGGAGCGCGTTGGTGCGGTGTCTGGCTCCTCTCTGGAGAGCGGCTCTGTAAGAACCTGGCTTTAAGGTCCTCTGCATGTGTCTGTGTACAGTTGTGAACGTCCTGTGGGGAGCCTGGGGGGGTTTAGCTCCTCCCTGTACCTTCGGAGAGTCCACTGCAACCTGTGATAAAGCCTCTTGAGGTTAAACTTGGGGGTCTTTTCTTAAGCAGAATGTCGTCAGTTGGTGCTACAGCGGTATTGCTCTTCGCTGTGCGGGGTGAATGCTCTTTATGGAGTTTGTGGCACTGTCCTTTACCTTCACCTGACCAGACATGTCACCAACACATACAACGTGTTCTTTACTCGTTGTGTGGGAAGAAAAGGCTTTGGGTACCTGAACCAGCACCGGTGAAGGTAGGGATTGGGCTGCGGGCCGGAGGAGCGGTGCCGGTGGTGGGGATTCAGCCGGCAGCCCTGTGCTGCCTGCCCCGGCTGCGGATAACTCAGCGCGTGGGGTTTTTATAGCAACCTGTTTGCAGGCTGAACCTGACAGCAGCAGGGCACAGACCTCTCCTTTGAGACATGCACTGTATACATCAGAGGATCGTTTGGGTTGGAAGGGACCGCAAAGGTCCTCTAGTTCCAACCCCCCTGCCATGGGCAGCGACACCCTGGTGACCTGATATATTGGTGACCTTTTTCTCTGGAGATCTTTAAATGCAGTAGATTTTTAAAAAGTGGTATCGCTTGGATGAATTTTAATCGTGTCCTTGGCTTTAAGCACAGTTTTGGTGTTGGTTTTTTTTGTTTTCATGACCCCTCAGGGCTGGGGACACGAGGCTATAGGGATGGGTGCAGCAGGGAGTGTTTGGGCGCTCAGGAAGGCCGGGGTCGCTCTGAAGGTAATGAGATAAGCTCATCAGCAGGGATGTCACGCGAGAGGGGTCACAAAGCCCCTCCGAGCTGTTCGCACTGGAGTTTGATCCCTGAGCTATTTCAGGGTAGTTCTCTCCTACCAGGCCACCCTTTAAGGTTTTCTGGAAGTCTCGGTAAAACAAGACAGCTATTGTTAGTGCTCTCGGCTAACTCGAAATGATGGTGGCTGGGAGCTTGCTGGGTCTCAGGGAAACAGCTTTTGCAGCCCTGGAGTAGAGATTTATACAGAGCTCTGGTTGTCGCGCATTCCTTCTTCAGAGCCGTTTTCCACATCATCCTCCGAGACCACGTTTATCTCGTTGCTGAGAGTAGGAGGGCGGAGGGAGAGAGCTGGAGGCCAGGGAGCAGATCGCTGACAGAATGGAGGTCGCAGTAAGCGAGGCAGATTCAGCTGTGGGGAGCCCAGAGAGCTGAGCTGGTGTAAAGAAAGACGATTTCAGCTTGTGGGGAATCTTGGGTTTTGGTCACTTGCATTTCTTTGTTCCAGTAGGTCTTTACAGGGCTGCAAAGTCTTTACAATGGCTTGAAAATTTCATTAAAATCCATTTTTTTCTTTTTATTTTTTTCCTTATACCTACTGAGTTCAAAGGCAGGAACTACCTTTTAAGAAATAAGAAAATATTTATTTTCCTGCCTGACAAAGCAGAGAACTAAATGGAGGTAGATAATTTCTGAAGGAAGGGTAATTATTAATTTCTTCATCATTCGTTATTCTGCATAATACTGGATTTTTCTTAGCTGTGTCCTCTAGATTTAGCTGAGTGGCATTTAACAGCATAGGTTGCTGGCATGCTTGGAATGACTGAAATATTGGACAGGATATGATGATGTTTGCACACTTTGAGGAAAAAAGGAAAAAAAAGCACTTTGGTGTGGATCATTTATGTTGCGAGGTATCTACTCAAGCTGCCTTGTAGCTAATATATCCAGAAAATACCTTGGGCTGAGCTAAGCTGGTGGTCCTGGCCTATCCCAAAGCTGGGAATTGCATAGGAAAGGAGCAGTTGCTTTTCCTGTATAAGAGCTCTGTTTGGTTTAATTCATTTTGCAGGGCAGGTGGGGAACGGTTTTTCTCCCAAAGAGACTGTACAGGTGTAACGTTCAAGTGTGCTAACCTCATGTTTCTGTTGGACGGACAGACATTTAGTCTGAAACGGAATTAAAAATTCTTCTGTCCCATGGGCATGCATGTTCCAGGATGTAGGTGTAACCTCCTGCTTTGATCTCCAATCTTCTTCTAACAGGATTTTCTTTTTTGGAATCGGCCACAGTTGCAATCCCAGAGGACTCTGCCAGGAAGACATCCATCATTAGCGTGCCTGGCAATACTCTGGTTGAACTCCAAAAAATCATAGACCCTGTCGGAAAATCTGGGTAGATGGAAGGAGCGTCGTTTTGCAAGACATTGGCTTCAGCAGGGAAACTGCATTAAGATATTTTTGCTGCGCTCTCCCATCTCCTTGCTTGTTTCCTCTCTTGGCATAACAATTCTCCACCCCCATCAGGGCATAGTCTTATGGGTGACTTGTACAAATTCAAGGCGCTACTTCTAGTGAAAGGGTTGGTCCTGTTCTTGTGAATGTTCTGGTGTGACTGTGGGAGGGAGATCTCAATCAGGGAGCCCACACGCCTGGCAGCAGATTATTACTTATGTTTATAGGATTGTTTTTCAGTTGGATCCGGCCCCTGGCCCGTCCCATGGCTGCTGCTGTCAGCACTGCACAGACAGGACTGTCCTTAAGGACAGTGCAAACTTAGATCTGAAGTTTCCTGGGATTACCAGGCTGTGCCCTCAGAAGTGCTGGGATGTGCTCACGAACACACACGCACACACGAGTGGATATTCCTGCCTCGGACCGCTTTTGTCATCTCGTTTGCTGCGTGCTTCCACGGGCAGACATGACTGAGGGCATAGAGATCGGCTTTGCACTTACAAGAATGAGCTGGGAGGAGTTGTGGGGGGCATGCGAGGAAGCAACAGCTCCTAACACCCCCTTTTCTGCTGAAGTTGATAGCTCAAGCTCTAACCCTGAGATAAAGGTTAGTACTTTGGGGCTTGCAGTTCACACTCTGCCGCTTGGATGGTCTGATCTCACGGAACACTATGTGCTGTTAATTAATGCTTGCAGGAGCACAGTTCTTCCAGTAATGTAGTAGGCTAAATTAAATGTCCCTTTTATAGTCGTGGGGAGCTCACACCATTGCTCCAGTTATACAGTAGCGTCTGGTGCCTCTGTTTGGACTTTGAAGAGAACTTGACAAAGGGCTGAGCGTGACAACGGGTTTTAGAGTTAAGCACTAGCTCATTACCCTTTTTGTTCCCTGATTCCCTCCGAGTGGGATCCAGGACGGCGTGGCGGGCTCCCTGCATGGAACGGTGGAGCGTTGGGAGAGGATCCAAACTTTTGATGACAGTCCTGTGTAAAGCCAGCTTTGCTCTTGATAGCTGGCTGCCACAGGCGAGCTGGTAGCAGGCACTGAAGGTTCCAGATCTTGGGGGTGACCGAAAGGTCAGTGCTAACTAGTGATTTCTGCACAAAGAGTTTATGCAGGTGGGATTTCTTGTGCCAGGCTCCCAGCCGAGCAGAGGGCCAGGCAGTGCTGGAGGGGAGGTCAGAGTCTGTAATGCTAAGCAGACGATCTGCGAGCTATTTTTGTTGTTAGAAGCACAGACATATTGCTCAGGGCTTCCCCAAAACATGAAAGGGATCCAGTCTTGAAGATCTTACACATGAAAATATTCCAGGGAGGAACAGAAGAATGGCCTAAGGAAAAAAAGAGCTCCTCCTCTGACTGCAGGGTGGGACGTGAAGGAGGCAGAATGGGAGGAAAAGTGCAGCTGGGCTCCTGCTAACAACCATCGCCGCGCTGTGGGATGCGAGAGGGACTCTCTCTTTGGTAAGGCTTTGCCGGGGAGCTCCTGTCCACGCGCCTCTTCTGTGAGACCTGATCATTTGTGTTACCTCTGTGTTGCTCCCCCAGGAACGGAGAGAGAAGTTACCGTGTGAGAATGGGCAACCGCTGCACGCAGGATCTCACAGCATTGCTCCAGCTTACTGTGGAAACATTCGGGAAGCTCTGGGGCTGCTGCTGCTGTGTTCTGCTGTCATATTTCTGTTATTAGCAAAGAACGGCAGGGCCGGAAGGGACCTTATTAAGTCGTCTAATCTGACCTCCTGCCCCAAGACTGGGTCAGATCTATCTAAACTTTCCCAGCAGATGTTTGTCCAACACAGTTGTTAAAAGCCTCCAGTGATGGACTTTCCCCATCCTCCCCGGGTGATCCTTTCAAGTCTTTCATTGTTCTTATCATTACCAAGATTTTCCTAGTTTCTGACTTCGATTTGTTGTGCTGCAGTTGATAATTGCTGACCTCTTGCCCTTTTGTTACTGTGCAGAGCGAGCCGTTCTGTCCTCGCTTTGCAGCAGATTTTGGGAATGTCTGGGCCGTGCCTCGGGAGCTGCAGGGCCCAAAACTTGCCTGCAGTGTCCAGCACCTACCTGTACTGAGCCGACACAGACAGTTTTATGACTCTCGTATGTAGACTTTGGGGTATGATGGATGCATTTCTTTTTCTTTCTGGTAGCTGTACGAAGCGTTTTGTCATGGAAGGTTTCATTATGACTTTGTGTCTCTCTACCCACTATAAAAACAGGGCACATGCTTTTCTACCTGGAGTGCCATCTTTTCCACAGGAATGTACTATTGAGCTTCACTGACTGTTCCTGAAGAGTGCTTCTCTGTTGTGAGGTGAAGGTCCTCGCCAGCTGCTCTCACCAAGGCTTTCCCCATGACTCGCTGGATTGCAGCTTGGGCAATTGTGCTCTCCTGATGTGACCTCCCAGCTGCAGCTCACGAGTAACCTTCTGTTCTCTCTCCCCGCACCAGTTACGCTCCCTGCATCTGACTGTGTAGGTACTGTCCTTTCGTTTCTGTGGAGGATACAGTTATTGATGCGTTTCCAAAGCTGATAAAATGTGGCTGCGGAGATTATTCTGAGAGGAGAGGTAGCACTCAAACATAAAACCTGACAGAAAACACAGCAGTTAGGCACTAGCAATGTTACTTCCTAAGGTAAATTGGGTGACATGCCAGCCAGCTTTAAAGGAACAATTAGCCGTTTGCTTGAAGGTGGTTGTTGTTTGGTTGTTGTAATTTTAGGAAAACTGTTCCAAATGGCTGTCGTGTGACAGATATCTGAGGGCTGCTTGTCCATCTGGGTGAAGTGAGGGGGGGTCTTGCGGCTTCCAGGTGGACAGATGCCCAAGTCACACAAAACACTGTGGTTTGCATTCGTTGACCTTCTTGTACCCCACGGTTGTGTCTGTTTTGTCAGGTTTTGGGGAGTTCATTTCGCAGGATACTCAGAGGAAGGTGGCAGTTTTCATCTGAACTGTGTCGAAGTGCTTCACTTTGAGGAGTGCTTCATTTCATTTTGGGGGGAAAAAAAAAAAGAAAAAAACTTGTCTGTGTGTATTGTTGCAGGCATTTTCTCTAGATCTATTAACAGTTCTTATCTTTCAGCGGGAGAGAGTAGAAAGTATGTATGAAAGGTATGTCTACGTACACATAGCCTTTGTCCTGACAACTGAGGAAGCTGACACCAAAATGAAGGCTGGTCTGGACAGGTCTGAAACAACTCTTGGCAATGACTGATATTTATTGCGGTGGGAAGAGCGGGTAGAGAGAAGCAGTCTTGATTTTGTTTGTTTTAACTATCAGTATGTATCTTTGAATTCCTCACAGTGTTCTTGCAGAGCTTTTGTATGATAGCTTGTATAATGTGAGTCCTCAGTTTCTCTTGTTCTGTTTCAGATAGCACTGAAAGCGCTAGTATTTTCTTTCTTACTCTTTTTCTCCCTTAATTACAGATACAAGGATCTTTAGTCATGTGGAAAGTATTTTATTGACAGCTTTGGAGTCTAAAGTACATGTTATCACTGAACAGGTGTAGAGTGCTGTAGGCTACTGGGCAAAATCCCTTGTTCACTGTTTCTTCATGATGATTTCATAGAACTGGAGAGTAACTTAAGTTGCACAGAACATCTGGAGCTCTTGCATGTGACCTCCTGCTCCAGGCAGGGCTGGAATAGAAGGTAGGTTTCTTGGGAACTTTTCTGATCCAGTTTCGGACCTTTTGCAGTCAAGTGTGGCAGGCTGATGCCATGTGTGGTGCTGTCATGGTGAGGAGTATTTTCATCTTGTCTGATCAGAATTTCCCTTGCTGCAAGTTATGCCCATTGCTTTTCGTCTTTTTGTTCTACTCATCGGGAAGAGTCTGGGTCCATCTTCTCTGTAACCCCCCCTGTTAGGCAGCTGAAGACAGAAATTAGATCCCCCACTAATCACCATTTCTACTCAAAGTTAAACCCCATTCCCTCATTCTCTTCTCTTACATCATGTGTTCCAGTGACCAGACCATCTTAGTGGTGCTCCACTGAACTCTATCAATGTCTGTTCTGGGGAGCGCAGTTAAATTAGGTGATGCTCCAGGCACAGCCTCCTCGGTGCCAAGAGGAGAAGCAGCGCCATTTCGCTGAGCTCTTGGCTGTTGTCCTTCCCAATACAGCCCAGTATGCGGCTGGCTTTTGTTGCCGCAGGGGCACACTGCTGATTCCTGTTCACCTTACTGCCCACCAAGACCCCCAGGTGCTTTTTCTGAAGAGCTGCTCCCTAGCCAGTCCCCGGTTTGTGCTGACAATGGGTATTTGTTGTCTCGGGTGCAGGACTCCTATTTGTATTTCTCAACTTCATGAGGTTTCCTTCAGCCTGTTCTTCCAGCTTGCTGGGCAGTCCTGCCCTCCAGTGTATCGGCTGCTCACCCCGGCATGGTGTTGTCTCTGAACTTGCTGAGGGAGCTCTCCATCCCATCGTCCAGGGCATTAATTAAGATGTTGGACGCTGTCAGCGTCGCTACTGGCTGTTCGTTGGGGAGCACCATTCTCATAGGGCTGCCAGTGAAGATTTCAGTCTGTTGGCTGACCTTTGAGCTCAACGATCCAACCAAATTTTAACCACCTTGTGTTCTGCCCATCCAATCTGTATCTCCCCATTTTAGTGTCAGGTTCGGTGTCTGTAGGGTGGTTGCTCTTTTCAAGACCCACGGATGAGGGAGTTGCTTCAAGACAGTGAAAAAGTTGTGTTCAGACTGACCTACCTCGGGCTTTTTTATGGGAGAAATGTGCTGGAAGAAGAGGGGTGTGAAGTGAAATCACGTGGGAATCTAAAAAGTGGTTTCTGGTCTCTCTTTCTATGTTGGTAAGCCCATGGACTCTTGTTCTTTCCATCCACATTGATGGCCATTAGGTTGTTCTTAAAGAGAGATTAAAGCCAGAGCGTCAAACTCGGAAGAGCTAAATTCTGCATTTTTCCTGCTGGGCCTAGGAAGAAGGAGGCTTCCTTCAGGCTGTGGCCTGCCTCCTTGCCTGGCTTAGTCTGTGCTTAGGACCATATCTGGCTTAAATAAATGCAGCTTAATCTCATACCTGGTGTTTTTTGATGTTGCTGTTATCCACAAGATTCTCTCCAGTCCGCTCTTAGAAAAAGCGTGTTGGCTGCACGGCAGCGAGCAGCTGAGGGCAAAGCTTTGCAAGGTGTAGCTAAGCACTTTCCATGGATCATCGCTGCAGGCTAAGGTTTGCCTGTATGCAGCTATGGGACGTTGTTGAACCTCAAAATTGTACCATGATCCTCTAAAATGCCAGAGCCTTTTCTGGAATCTTGCTGGGTAGGAAGTTGCTCCCCATTTTGCATTTGTACCTGTGACTTCTCTTTTTTTAAGTATTTCTTCTTGTTGATGTTGGACCAGTGCATCAAGATCATTTGGAAATCTAAGCCCGCACACCGTAGTGCTTGCACATCCTCCCAGCTGAATCATCTGTTGGTTTTATGGCCATACATTCCAGTCTATCATCTAACTGGTAATGAAAATATTGCACAGCTCCTGTGCCTGGCTGGACCCGCTTTCCAGTGCCTTCCCAGTTAGATAGCAAACCCTTGATAATTACACTTTGAGAACTATGTTGTCAAGCAGCCATTTTGTGGTGATTACATCTAGTTCATGTTTTCTTAGCTGGATCTTATGGGAATATCATGTGGAACAGTGTCAGAGATAATAAAGATTGCATTTCTCAATATCCTTATCACTTCTGTACAGGCATATATTTCTTTCCTGCCGATGCATAGATCCTGTATTGTTCCATAGATTTTTTTGAGGCTGGAAGGGACTTTAAAGGTGAAGGGATCTGCCCCCGCCCACACTGAAAGTTTAGATGTTCAAGCCACACTACATTTATCAGGACTTTTGTAACGGGACAGTTGCCATATGACAGCTCCAGGAGATCAAGAGGAAACAAATGTGATATGTTTATGGGTCCCAAACAAAATTAAGCAATTACCTGAATCCAGTCTTCAGAGCAGCCTTTGAACGAATCCGAACCCTTTTTCTGCAAGGGCTGGAAAAATAAAGAACGTGTCTCATCTGTACCAGGTATCAGCCAACGGTTATCTGTGCCTACGTGCTGTTACTCAGATCTCGTTAGCTGTCTAATTGGATAATAGGCAGTACACTTCACAACTACATAAGTATATTAAGCTTAATCTGCTTTGGAGCAGGGAGGGGAGGAGGCACTTGGTGACAAATGGACACGAGAACCTGCAGCGTGGAGCAGCGCTGTAAGTACGGTCCTGTGTCCCCATCACTTCAGTTCCAGGAACTCTGAGGCAGAGGCTCTGTATGTCTGCAGCATTTACATTACAGTGTTTGAGTCCCGGAGCAGAGACTTTCAGACTTTGCCCATGTTAGCCAGCTAATTTCACCTTTAAAAGCACAGTTTTTCTAGTGGTTAAGTCACTTTCAGAGGTGTCTTTTAATACAACGTGCAGGATAACTTGATCTCTGGTTTTAAATCCAATGTGATAGAACAGAGACGCATCCTACGCATATGTGGGACACCTGGATTTTGCAGCAGGTTCCTGGTCCTAAAGCCCATTTCCAGCATGTGAAGAAGATGCAGAATGGGCAGGATCAGAAAGCTTGCATGTGGGTTGGCATGACCAGCTCATTACATGGAGGACAGAAGCTATTTGGCTATGGAAATAGTCTTCCCTTTTTTTTTTTTTTTTCTCTGAGAAGATGCAGTTTCTGCCTTTACCCATTTTAAAACTTTTGGAGGGGATTGGCTCTTTTCAAAGGTGCGACGACAACAAAGTCAGACTCTTGTATAAGATGTGTGTTTATATTTTCCCAGCAGCTAGCTTATGTGTTGAAAGACGTGGATATGAGCACATTTCACTAGTTGCCTCCGCCTATGACATTCTCCGGAGAAGGTATCTGCAAGGGACGTGTCTGGGTACAAAAGATGCCTCTGCCAAGGGGATCTTTAACTCAAGGTAATGCGAGGGTGACTGTGAAGTGTGTCCTGTCCAAAGGTTGTGTGGATTCCCTTGGGATCGATGAAGGATTTTGACACAAGGCTCCAGTTGATCCCAACTTTTCACCCTCTATCTTGGGTGAGGTGCCTAGGGCTTTTAATTTATGGCCTGCTTACGTCATCTAAGAAGTATCTTCAGCTTGTTGTGCTGTCCAACATCTGTATTAGGCAGAAAAGACAGTAGTAGACCTCGTAATCTTTAAGTGTCTTAAGCAAATGTAAACTTCATTAAGTGTGTTTATCACCGAGCAGCTCAACCAGCTGTGCAAAGTATCTTGCGGTTCATTTGTATGGGAAGTTTGGAGGATTCTCTGATGCTTTCTGTCCTGACAGCTGTGTTTTTGTGCCCAGCAAGGGCTGAGTCACACACTTGTCCATAAGAGGAAACTATTCCACTTTTACAGTAGTGTGAATTTAAGGCATGCTGACTTTCCCGTGGAAAATCTTATTAAATAACAAAACAGCTGAGTCACTTTTCACTATTTTACTGAATCCCTTTTTCACTATTTTGGGTGAAGGGATAAGATTGCAGGGTAACTGTTTTGGCCCGTTTCAGTGTAGACAAACTCCCAAACCACTCGTTTATTTTGGATGAGCTAGAGAGTAGCTGTTGCATGCAGAAGAGTTTTTAATAGTTATCCACACCTGATTTAGTGCCTGGACTGAAAGCATGGTCAGCAGGGAAAACCATATTTTTTCCAAAATATAGTTCACATCTCAGCATCGAAATTACTGGGACGAGCTGTGGAGAGAGTCTGTGTCCTGGTTTTCACTACGTGGAAAGCCTTCCCTCCTAGCTGAGGCACTGGCGGTGGGTAGCTGCAGGTAACTGTTCCCTTCTGTTGCTGCGTGCCTGGGTCAGGTTTCAGTCTGAGGCATCCAGCAGAAATGAATGAGGGTGGTCTGTTAGAGATAATCTCCCCATAGTGTTAAATGAGGTGAAGGTTGCATGCTTTCTCTAACAATATACACTAATAATACCTTTATCTCCCATCCCGGTCTGCTGTGTACTGAAGTAAACTCCCATACTCAATCCATCGTCAGCTTTGAATCGGGCTAGACTTTGACCTATACTTATTAAAGGGTGAAGAATGCTCTGTCATATGCGGTTGATAAGGGAATTCTGAAATAAAAGTGGATATTAAATTGTCAAGTGGATATTAAATTGTCAGTGGCCTTTTTTTTTCCCTTTACCTGGAAAAAAGAATGGCATAGGTTGTTTTCCTTCTCCTGCGTGGGCAGTACCTAGACATGCTCAGCACTTTCGGGATTGTTTTTCAAAACCAAGATAACCGTTATGGTGGTACTATCTGGCCGCCGCCAGCTGCAGATCAAACCCACACCCAGGAACTTAGGAATCAAAAGCAGAACACCTGCTTGGTTGGTCATTAGTGTCTTCTTTACAGCATGTTTTAAACCCCGAACCAGACATGCAGCGCTGTGTTCAAGCAGACAAGGCAGTGAGACGTGTGATGCTGCTCAGCTCTCAGGGAGGATTCGTCTTGTGGCTGTGGCTGAGCATGGGTGAGCTGTCCTTGGAGAGGGATCCACGGTGCTCACAGAGGGAACGTGTCACTCTAGGCCTCCATTAGGGTCTTTGGGCACTATTTTAAGTTTCCTGAGCTGAAGTCATAGAACATCTCGTGTCTGGAGTCGAGACCTTGACTGCGACAGGCAGTCCTTTGGAAAGCTGTGCAAAGATCCTCGTGTCTCTCGAAAACAGTGGCCTGTATTTCAGAAAGGGACATTGTGAGCGAGGAGAACAAGTTTCAAATCACATGTCCGCCAGCAAGGACTGTTCTTTCGATAGGAAGATTTGTTGGAGAATGTTAATTGAGTCCCTTTTTAAATGAAGGAGGCTTTGCTTCCTTCCCAAGTTTTCAAAACAAATTTTCCAAATACAGAGCCTATGTTTCATTCAAGTGTAAATCCTTTCTCTTTAACCTGGAAGTTATCCCAGAAAAAAGCCCATCCATTCACTGCAGGACAGACCCTTGTGGTTGCAGTGGAAAAAAAAGAAGTGGATCAAATGTCCAAACAGGAAGGGAGTTAAGAAAGGAGTTTGCTCAGTGAGCGAAGCTCTCATTTAAGCCTAAATGGTCGTCCTACAAACTCTGCTTTATATCTCTGTTGCTTTTGAAGCATCACACAATAATTGAAGTGTCTGCTAAATTTAGAAATGACAGTTTTTTGTTAGCAACATGCCAGGCTGTCTATAGGCTGTATGGATTTCACCATATAGCTATGGGATGGATGCAAACAGTGCTTTGAAATTTGCTGGCTTGTCATCTCTTCTGACTTCTGCATAGCTCGGTCCTGGTGGGTATCTGATACTTTGCACTGATTCCTTTTCATTTGAAGGCATTAATTGAAATGCTTTTTTTGGCACAGCTAGGCGCTAATGTGTTTTACATGTGGTGAAGCTGGAGTATTGAAAGGATAAAGCGTGACGTGCTGAACAAAATGAGCTCCCATCTAAACGCATTCATATTGTGCTATATTTTTAGCAACTGATGGGCAGAATTGTCATTCTTTTACCCCCAGTCACATAGGAAGGCTGTGGCAGAACAGATAGTTCGCAGGTGTCCCAGTTCCCAGTTTCTACTGTTTACCACATGACAAGTCTTCCTGCTCTGTGAAAAATCTTAGATCTAAAATCTCTTTTTCTTGTTTTTTCCCTCAGCCTGTGCTATTTAATTTTTCACTTTCTGAGCAATGTTTTATCTTAATTCTGTGAAGCTGTTTGAGACACAATTTCCTGAAGAGGAGCAATGCAAAGTAAACTTCTCTTTATTTCAGTGAAATATCCTGATTGTCACAGAGAAGAAATGCTTTTGAGTTCAGGTGCGTGGGGAGGAATGAAAGGCACCTTGCAGAAAAGATAATCCATCGTTAGCCTGCATCCCGTGGCATTCCGGGCTGCAGTTGCCCGCAGGGCACTTGGTAACCTCAAAGCACAAGAAGTGACTGGAGGAGGTGTTCTGTTGGAATCTCTGGACAATATTTCATCCTCGGCCTTTGTTTTGAAGTTTGCAACAAGGTGGAAATAAAGCCAAAGATGTCAGTGCTGTGTTGTCATCTCTTTCCTCTCCGACCCTTCTTTTCCTTGTCCCTCGTGAGCTGTTTCTGCCCTCTGCTCTGTTTCGGTGTGCCTAGCGCTCGGGAGGAAAATCCCTCAGCAGGGTGAATTGCTTCTGTTGCTTTACAGCAGGGATATGTTCCTGTATAAGATGTTTTTTGCAGCAGTCACCGATTTCCTCTGGATATCTCTCGATGGCCTGAATGCCGGCAGAGTTTAGTTGGGAGAAGGTCTGTGCTTTTGTATTGAACCATTTCTTGTTGCCATACGCAAAACCCCACACCTCCAGCACCGTGGGGAAAACGGCTGTCTTCTCCGAGGGAAGCTTCTGGTGGGTAAAAATCTCAGAAAACCAGTCTGCCAGCCGTCACGCTGACTTCAGCGAGATCTAAGGACGTTCTTCTCAACCTGAATTCCCCTGCCTTGGGCTCTCACCTGATACATGAGCGTGTTTGGGCAGACAGCAGGATGGAGAATGCTGTGTGTATTGCAGCGTGCGAAAGCCAGCCCTGGTTATGTGTCTGCTGTCTTAAAGCTGGAGCATGAGGTTTGCATCAAACATTCCAGCAAAGCACGAGGCCAGGAGAGGTCCCCTCAGTACAGCCCTACCTGGAGAGACACGCTTTTCCTCGAGGCATGTCTAGTCTGTCCCAGGCTGAAGTCAATCCAGTTACTGTGGGCGTAAATCCGTGCAGAGTTCGGCTTTTCCGATTTTGGTTCTCATTCCCTGGTGTTTCTGTTGCATATAATGATTTTCCTTGTGGCTTGAACGGTAAAGATGTGGTAACTGCACAGGCATGGCTTAAAATCAAAGACTCATTGTGGGTGTTGCTTTCAAATAGAGAAGAAATGATGCTATTTAGAGAGCTGTGCTGCTATTTCAGGGAAGTTTGTTAGGTCTGGGCTCTGAGAAGTGATGAGAAGAAAGAATTGCTTTAGGGCTAGCGTGTCTCATATGGTGTGTCCTGAAATGATCCTCATGTACACATTGAGTTGCAACCAGTACTGAGCCTCTCTGCGTGCGGATTCATTCCCTGTCTCACCCTCCTGTTACGTGAGATGGGAGGAGAAGAAAAGATTCCTGTTGAAACTTTGCTCCCAAGCTCGCTGCAATGAATTTAAAACCCCAAACCACAGAGAATTCCCACATGTAATATGGACACCGGTGTTTATTTCACCGAGACTCCTTTGTGTTCCGAGTTGTGCAAACACGGGCAAGTTTCCTATTTAATTAAGGCTGGTTTTATCAATTATGTTTCCTGAACAATTGGAGAGAGGAGGAGGGTAGTGAAGATAAGATCACACGGTTATGCAGACGGGGTAGGGTACAGCTCTTTTTGGCAGTCAGAATACAAGTTCTGCAGGAAACTCGTTTGCAGCATTGTTCTCATCCATTATGTCAGTGTTTTTATTTTGTAACCTCTTTTTTTTCTGTAGTTTACTGTCTGTCTCTCCTTCCTTTTAAAGTCCTGAAACACCAAGCTTTGCTTTCATGAGCAGCTTAGCAGTGGCAGGTACCTCCCAATACTGAATGTGATCGAGGAGCTGCGCATAAGGGGAAGATTCCCACCACGGGGTCAACCGGGGCTTGGCAAGCTTGCAGAGACACGGTAACGGGCAGGCCAGTTTGGCTCTGGTTGTTGCTTGTCCTCGTTAGCTCAGCAGCTCTGTTCCTGAGCTGTTAACCTGCCCTGTTGTCTGAGGCTAACGCAGCCAAACCGCGTCTGGCTGTGCTGGTTTAGGTTCTGGCCAGCTCATGGTGTTGATAGGTCCCCGATGGTCTATAGCATGTGGAAGCACAGCGATTTCTACCACGGGTGTTGGATTTTGTGGCTAGATCACAATTTCTATCGCCAGGGTTAAGATAGGAGCAGCCCATTCGCTGCAGCGGGTTGAATACCACTCTGGTGTCCCTGTTTTCTCCACTTTCTCCTGATGCAGTAGAAGAGTGTTGTGGCAACGTAAGCCGTCCCTGGTGATGGAGTAGATGTTGTGGGATGCCTTCTAGATAGGTGGACCCTTGTACCTATCCCTGCAACCTTCCAGAATAAAGGCCATCCTGATACGTCAGCTACAGCATATACTTGTTCTGTCTTTGGAGGTTTGTTGAGCAGAGGATGTACTGGATTTGCTCCTCCACTGTGCAAGGAATGTGCCAAAGCTGTGCTTTTTGTTGCTGCTGTGAAACTCCTTTTACCTGCATCCTGTGTAATGCTGTAGCCTCGGGCACATGCATCTCTCCTACGAGGAAAGGCTGAGGGAGCTGGGCTTGTTCAGCCTGGAGAAGAGAAGGCTGAGAGGGGACCTTCAAAATGCCTCTAAATACCTGCAGGGTGGGGGTCAGGAGGACAGGGCCAGACTCTTTTCAGTGGTGCCCAGCGACAGGACAAGGGGCAATGGGCACAAACTGAAGCAGAGGAAGCTCCAGCTGAACAGGAGGAAGAACTTCTTCCCTC
>Ga0065711_1006065_pt1 | contig 18398 bp, 10 predicted proteins | sample Hoacrofraction12_FD_59098 | JGI IMG/M metagenome (GOLD analysis project Ga0065711, IMG submission 59098) | Hoatzin crop microbial communities from Cojedes, Venezuela - Epithelial fraction 12 v2 (version 2) | ecosystem: Host-associated > Birds > Digestive system > Esophagus > Crop | place...
CCGCCCGGCGCCGGGGGCTCCGCCGCCGGCCCCCGAGCATCCCCGGGGACGCCCGGCCCGCGCCCTGGCAGCGCCCGCAACCCGCGTCTACGCGGCTGAGCAGGCTACGGGGGAAAACATGGGAAGGAAGCGAGCTGCCAGGAAACGCTTTTTGCTTTCCTCCCCCCTCTTGCTGCCGCTCCTGTCAGAAATAGCTACAGCTACGCGTTTGCGAGCGGTATTGTGACTTCCAATTTGATGATGGCTCTCTTTAAATACATACATATATTTACCATGTGAAATGCTTTGGGCGTTGTAGCGCTGGCAGGAAACGCCTGTCGAAAAGAAGGCTCTGTTTCGTGTGCCGTGAAGTGGGGAGAGCGGGGAGCAGAAGTGCCAACCTCGCAGGCCGCGAGCGGCGCGTATCCTGCCAGGACAAGCTCGCCGCAGCCAGCCGCCTCAGCAGCACCCTTTCCCCGAGGCCGCCGGCTGCGGGCCTTGTTCCAGCAGCGGCCGTCCTGGCTCCCGTCATTCACAGAGGCCATCGAAATCCTCTCCTGACTCCCCGGGCTGCCTGCCGGCGCAGAACACGCTCTCACGGCCTAACGCTGAGTTACCGTACACTCCGTATGGTGGGATTTTACACACGTACGCTAATGCACACAAAAGCAGATACTTTGGGGAAATTTCAAATTGATCTCCTGGAGCTGTGCAGTGGAGGACGCTGCCTGTGAACGCCGGGCAGACCCAGCCAGCGTGTGGCTCTGCCTTGGCAGTGGTACAAACTGTGTGGATTATCCAGCTGCAAAGTTTTGGGAACGCTTAACTTGAACTGTCTTGAAGTTTTATAGGTTAAAGTTCTACCAATCAACACTTCAGTTAACGGACTTTCTCTTGGTTTTCACCTCCTCGCTCCCGTTATCCTGATCTGAGTGACACTGCTTGCTTCAGAGGAGTACCTGTGTTTTTATGATTAAAGAAGCAGTCCGGGGGGAAACCAGGTCTTTATTGCTTTGAAGATCAGAAACAAGACTTAGACGTAATGAGGAAATAACCTGCAAACCATTGAGGGTGGTAAAGCTGCTACCATTGAGGAGGGCTGTCTCATTTTGCCAAAGTTGGAGCCTCTGCATTCTTTATGCACTTAGCCAGCGGTTCAGTGAGTTACCGGCAATTCACTCTGCCAGGGAAGGGCGTGTAGATTGCGACGGCCAGATCTGCACCTGGAGGAGAATTTAAGCTTGGGAAAATGAGAGGCCATCGACCATCTTTATCACTCAATGACAAAAAATAGAAACCTGAGGTGCTGTAGTATTTAAATAAATGTCTGAAGATGCTGATAGGTAAAGGTGTTACCCCAGCTTTAAATGTTTCCCCTGCTCCAGCCATCATCGTTTTCATTTTGGCCAGATTAAATCTGAGTCAGCTGATTTTCATCCAGGTGCTGACAGGCATTTTGATATCCTTGAGATGACAGCAGCTAACAAATGAGATATGCTGCAGCATCTGTAGCATATTCTCGGCATTACAGCTCATCCCTTCACTAGCAAATTATGCTGCATAGGCTCCATATGTGAGGATCCACCAAGGTCCAATAGCCGTTACTGCCCTTCAGGATTTGCTGGACAAGGATCAGCTGGTCGTTGCACGTACTCCAGCAAAATCCTATGCATACGCACAGAGCACCGCATGGATATGTGCAGCAACGCGTGACACTAGGTCTCAGATGAGCGCATGCTCTGAATACACACCCAGCACGGACGGATTTGCATAAATGCTTATACCCAGATACTCTCCTAATCAAAAACACAACAAATGTAAGTTAGCAGTGCTGGGTAACATTAAATGAACCACTTCCGCGGTCCTAGCATTACATGCCTAAGTGAAGATAACAGAAACAAGGACTTAGGACTGGATGTTTGCATTCTTGTTCACATCACTTACACAACTTATATTCACAAGTGAATATTCATCAACTAATTGCAGAACATACCAATGTAGTATAGATTATCTATGTTATGTATATATATTTATTTAGCATTCAGAGCATCAACTTTTATTCTAGCCCTAATCTTCAGTTTGCCTTAATTTTCGTACATGATATACTTTGGTTTTCTTATATAAAATCCTTTGATGCTGAAATGCCTCATATTGCTGCTCATACAAAATTAGTTTGTCTACTTTCTTTCGACACAATTGGTTAAAAAATCAAACCATGCAAATATGAAAAATATTCCGTTTGGATACGTTCGAATATTTCAGTAATGGTGCAATCTGAGAAGTTCAAATTTCATTCATTTTGCTGGTCTGTATAAGATTTAAAAAAATAGCTATACTCTGAGAAAGTCAGCTCAGCAGTTTCAGAACTATACACATTTAATGATATAGTTTCAGTGACTTACAGTGGGTTTTAACCCATTTTTGTACGTATTTGTTGGGAACAATCGATCAGGAATATCCTAGCAAGACCAATCTTTTTCTCCAATAAAGCCTAAAGCTCTGTAGCTGACGTATAGTTCCTGACGAAACTTGCATATTCCACTCTCCATAGACTCAGAACTGAAAATGAGGGGGTCATTTCAGGACAGAGAAGATAAATTTCTGTTAGATCAAAGGCTTTCATGTGCTGCTAATGGATATCGCTTTTTCATACGGTAATTACTTCTGGAGCCACATATCATTTCACTCCATAATCATTCCAATTTCTAGATGAGATAGCAGCATTTCTGTAGCAACTACAGCAGTTGTCTTCAATACACATATGAAACAAGTCACTAAATTTGAATCATTAGATATCTTAATTTTCTTCCCTTGCATTTAAGGTGTGCCTGCTTTGCTAGGGACTGGCAGACATAGACGGACGGTTTTGTCCATCCATACCGATAATTCTTACCCTGAGGATGTAGGCTCTGCTCGGGTTATGACTATGTACCTGCCTTAGTTGTAATTCTCTTTATATGGCCAGCCTGCCTTACCATTGCAGCAGTGTCGGGAAATTGCAGGGTCTGAATACCAGATGTGACTGCCATTCCCCAAATCCCACATTCCTGCATATCTGAATACCCCTGACAGCCTCCTTCTCTACTCCTAAACACTGATATATTTGGCATTTAACCCTTTGTTTTCCTTTTAGGTTGTTCCAGACTCCTGGCACATTTCCTGCTCTCAGCTAACCCCTGCTCTGCCAGCGTGGGATGTTTTTCTAGCAGGTTGCTAACGTGCCAAGAAGCGTATGTAGCTCTTGGTGAATATGGAAGTTATTTTCCAAATTTCACAGCTTCTGACCCAGAAACAGGAATATTCATCACTGCAGCATAATTTCAGACCTGCCAAGAATATATCAATCATGTCATGTAGATGTGCTAAGGGAAAGGATGAAAGCTGGAGTAAGGCAATTCCCCCTGCTCCGTGCACTAGCTCTACGGAGAGCGATGAAGTACATCCTTGCGCAGGTAAGACCAGACCCACCGATGCCAAATTCATTCCTGTTGAGGTCCCATCCTCACAGAGAAGAGTGAAAGATCTTACATTGTGTTTCCGCAGTATCTGAGATTTTCAGCCCCTGAATCCACAATGAAACTAGATCGACTTGGCTAACAACTTGCTCTGCCAGATCTCCTGAAAAATATTCTTTGATGCCCTTTGACTGTGAATCTAGAAGGAACCTGGAGCCTCAGGAAAGTGTTCTGCATGCTGTGACTGTTACCATTTAGAGGGACATTTTGGTTCAAAGAAGTACCCTTAATTAAGGGTAACTTGGGCTTCCTTCAGCGTGACTAGGTACACTTAAAGCAAGAAGCTCCAAAGGAAGTTTATGCTAGCAGCCAACACTTCACCACTGTCACCCTTCCCTTCTTGGCATTAGGTGTTTCCCAAGGTAGCCACTGGTCAAAACCCCCGTGTAAACAGAGCAGCAAAGGGTTTATACATTCCCTTATTGATTTTTAACTACACTTACTTCACCACAAACCTCTCAAGAGCCATAAAGCTGCAAGGTGTTTTTTTTTTTTTTTCTGGTGTTTTAAACATAATTTAAAGATACAGATACATTTGGGCTGTGCTTTTGCCATCAGTATTGCCTCTTGATTCATTTGTCAAAATTACTATGGATAGTGGCTATATATTCATTCATAGGAGGTGGCAGGTGCTGTCTTGTGAGTAGACATGTTTTTTGCAGAGATAAACTACAGACTTCCTTAATAGCCAAGTCCAGCTGCTCAGTTCTTGGCCTTTATCTCCTATGATCATTCGGGAGAGGGGATGTAGTCTCTTGCTATCAGCCAAGCAGCACTTTTTGCAGTTGCTTACAATTGTTCTGCAGATTATTCCACATTTGTAGAAGATACTGCCTGAAAATTTGTGATTCAGAAGAAATTGCTAATTACTGTTAAGGAAAATTCTTACTGACCTGCCTCTGTAACTGACTTTGTGTTCCCTTTGTGGGTATTTGGCTGTCATTGGGCTCATTTTAAATGTTTCCTTATCCACATCAAGAGCAGTCCTTTGCTTTCCTACACAGGTGCTCCAGACTTTTTTGAATCCATGATAGATTGCTCAGCCTAAGAAAAGCAAGATATTTTATAGTATATTTATTTGCTGCACTTCTGAATAGTTGATTCTGTACAAAAAACAAGAAACGAACAGCAAAAAAAACCTTAATTGCACATTTTGTTCTTGTATTTTTAGTAGTTCAGCAATGTATTTGAATTCCAGCAGGTAAACCATAGAAGAATGAAACTTAAATCAAAATTGATGGTATAGTTGTCTTACATTAGATTGTAGTCTAGTCACACAGTTTTTAACAGAAAAACTGCTTGTGTAGTCAAAGTTATTCAAATGCATAGCTGTTTAAAAAAACATATAGTAAAACACTTTCAGGGTAGTTGACCTCACTATCTGCATGCTTATTGTAATTGAGAGGTGATCAATATTATAAGGATGTTTGTTCATACTGTATATTGAGCCTCTGAATCACTTACCTTTTACAGAATAAAGAAGATCAAAACCAAAAATAGTGGTGTTTTTTAATCTCTCTTTTTAGATCTTCTCTACAGAGATCTCCACGTTAATTACAGCTGTTAATTTAAAGTAGACTATACTAATATTAAATGCCTCAGTATGTATTTGTCTTCAGAATTAAAAATGACCTTAATTCAGTTTAGCCTAACTCACTTTGCAAGTGAAATAGGCTATGTTGAACGAAGGTCACTTTAATTCTAACTAAGAGAGTTCACACAAAGAGTTTACCAGGCTTTTGTACATAGTCTGCACCCAATAAATTAGGAATGGTGAGGACTAGTAGTTGCACACCTAAATCTGAGCTTCACTGCATTCTGCTCTGGTGCACGTCCTGTAAATTGTGTCACACTGTCATGTATCACTGCATTGGGTGAAGAAGTCTAGCTAAAAAGCTTTTTAAGGCATAATCAGCTCTTCGGCTGTAATATATTTAGCAGTGCCATCTAAAAATAGAAAAAACAGTCTAAGATGTTTTTCTTGGTTTATTATTTATATCTAGAAGCATATTTTTTAAACAGAAACAAAATCGCTTTCCTAAACCTGGAATTTTACCCATTTATCTTTCTACAACCTGTTGACTTTCTTTTACGGTTGCAGCACAGTCCCTAGAAGTACTAGGAGCTGTGCACATATAACTAATTGAAGGTAATACGTGTCCCATTTGCTCTCATGGTTATTATTTCTTCTGCACACACCACATTTTTCTGCAGGTATCCTCTGTTGTGAAGGAAACAGCCATCCAAGGCAGAGGTGTCAGCAACATGCAGTGTGTTCGTGGTTCACACCCCTGGCACTAGCAGTCAAATGAATACAAGCTTTCCCTTAACGTTCAGCTTCTCTCATCTGCTTTATTTCTGCTGTTATTCCTTGCTTATGATCTCAAGCTCCGCATGCTTTTCTGCCTCTAATATCTTTGTCTTATGCTGTTTTGAGCTCTTGGTCACATCTGAAGTGTCAGAGCGCTGTCCAGTCCAACACTTATTCAAGTACCAGTTTCTTGGCAGATTCCAAATTGCCTCTTCTGGCATCTGCTTCTCCCAGGAGCCTATTTCTATTATTTGCTCCCTTTTCTGTTGAAAACCAGTGGCTTTCTAAAATTGGAAGGGTTTTTTTTTAATCTACAAACCTTCATTATATCTTACCCTAAAGGCAGGCTAATTCCATACTTTATTGTAACACCTGCAACAGATAAAATTGTCTCCCCAATCTTATGAACTACAAAATACTTTAAAATCTTCAAGTTCAAAGCATGTAATATTCACATGCTTTGTTTTTATATAGAATGCAATACTCTTTAATTTTTTGTAACAGCTTCATGAATATCCTCCTTTGCCTGGATTGCTGAAAACTGTTAAATACGACAAATGCATCAGCACTTGTTATTTTCAGAAGGAAAACCTCCTTCTGGTTGACTTGCTTTACTGCTTCCAGACGTATATCGAAGTGTTCTTGCCTTCTTTTCCAGTAGTTTCTGGCAGTTCCAGAGTTTGAGCCTGTAAATGCTCTAATATCTTCTTGATGTCTTTCTTTGATTTCTTTTTATTGCTAGTGCCGTGAATGAGGAGTCGTTCCAGGCTCAGAGGATTACAGTAGATGTTCTTTAATCATGTGCATCTGCAGTGCCTTTTCCTCAAACTTACAAACCAGAAAGTTAAACCTCTAAAGGAACATTTACACCAGTAATGTTTTGTTATGAGAAATAATAAGCAAAGAAAATTATAGTATCATATTCATAGATGTGAATCTGTTGGGAGAAAAATCCATGCAAGAAACAAACAGTAAAATCCACTTTGCATCTGAAAAAAAAGCAGCCAAGAAACCAACTTAGAAAGTTTGTTTAAAAATTGTAGATCTGTTTTTGGTTTGTGTTTGACTGACAAAACTAGAAGGAGAAATATCTATGATGCTAGCCAAGAAGAACATACTAATCCTCAGCAACACAAAGTGGCTATTTCAAGTGGTTGTAGTGTGAATGTCAATGTAAAAGCTTTTTCCTCTCAACTCCAGAATCTGAGAAACCATTGGCAGAATGTGTTTTGATATTAGTAGATGTTCTGTACATTTGATAGATGCATGACTGATCCACCAAGAGAGAGAAATTGAATGTTTTCAAGCATTTTTTTTAATCTCATGAGACAGAGATCTTTTGACTTCTACTTGCATTTAGTCCAAGACGGATTTTCTTTAAACTCAGTTTCACATCTGAAATGTTGAGCTCATTTTCTAATAAGAATTGAAATAAATGTAGTCCTTCCAGTGAAACTTTTATTTTTTTTTAAATCCATGTTAAAAGATCGTAGTCATGTGAAATACAGTTTTTTTCACAAGAATGTGAAAGACAGGGCTTTTTAATTGGTATTAGGTATTGCCATTTTAATCATTGCTTCACATGAAAGAACTTCAGTCATTCAATTTTGTGCAAAGGGCAGATGCATTCCCAAGTAATATATTAACCAATAAATGTCTACATATAAAAACTACCCTCAAGCATTTCTCGTTTCCAATGCTGTAATTCCTTTCAAATAATTTCTGGTAAAGACAATCAATCAAGGTCTCGAATAGAGGATGTATAGAAGTCTGACCATGTTAGGGATAATGTCTGCACTTATTTATGTTATGTCCAGGTGCAACATTTTAACTCATAGGTGATGGGATTTTATGGGGAGATCGCTTGAGACAGCTGCATTTTTGTCCTATGATATCTCTCCTCAGAAATATTTCCTTCTGTCTACTTTTATCTCAATAAAAATTATCCTCTGATTTAAATGTAATTTTCCTTTGCTCCCCCTAGTTTTACTTCTTTATATTGCTAAAATTAAAAAAAAAAAGAGTTCACAGAGCTAATGAAATTCACCAGCACACTTTGATGGTGTTTAGCATCCCTTGCTTCATCCAAATAACTGGGACATTAGATCTTATATTCATTAATAAGGTTGAACATAAAGACGCAGTCATGTCTAAATCAGCTGGGGCCCTACCTGGTCGTTACTGAAAAGAAAAGCCACAGCTGAGATTTCTAATTCCCTGAGCACACACACACAGAGGGGCAAAGGCCATAAAAGCCGTTGTTGAGGAGAAAAGTATTTTTTGTGAAGTTTTGAATGAAATCCTGCTTTCTTCATACTCAATCGAAGTTTTGCCATCAGTGACATCAGGATGTTATCTGCAACACTGTGCCTGGGTTGTTTTTCTATTCTTGCAGCTTCTCATAAACTCTTTTAAAGAAAATACTTTGCTAACATTCTTTCTTTCATTTCTGCCATAACATTCCACCAATTTATTGCAGAGATGAGTACAATTAGCCATATCCATTCCCTCAAGGTTAGCATGGGACGATATACTGAATGGGCACAAAAGATGTGTTAGAAATGGTTCTCCTGGGTAAATAATTTATTCCTATAATTTCTTAAGAAAGATTAATTCAGGTTATGTTGTTCTCCATCAGTTAAAAGCACTTTCCCTACGGAGGACGGGGAGAGGATATTTCCTTTCTATCCACTACCTGTTTGAAGGGGCAGCTAAGTGATTTGTATAATGATCCTTTAACATGCAAATATTAGTAATAGCATCAATGGCAATACTTATCACTTATGCAGTGCTTTTTCATCCATATGTCTCAGGATGAGACAGACAGATGAAGTCAGAGGCTTCTGAAGGTTTCAGTGGTGTTGGAGAGCGGTAGTCCCATGGCAGCTGGGATTTCAAGGTAGGAAAGAGGAGAAAGGCTGGAGGAGGTCTGGGGTGAGGAGCAGAACCCGTCAGGGAGGGCAGCTTCACCCTGCTGTGGAGAGGGGAGCATGGTCACTGGTAAAGGAATGAAAGGGTGCAGGACAGAAGAGAAGAAGGTTTGAAAATGGTAACGGGAGAGCAAAACAAAGCCAGAAGAATTGGAGCACATACATGTGCAGAGAAAAGAAAACAGATAAAGTCATTATGGAAAAGAACTTCTAAAACTTGCCTTACCCAGAGGGAAAACACACAGTATGGTCTTAAGACAGAAAATAGCAGAGGAGGTAACGTATTTAATTTGGTGAGAAAAAGTGCTGCTTATGACTAGGAGAACTTGTGATTTTGTTACAATCTTGGCAATGCACACGTGGTCCAGGTTCACCCCTGCCTGTGTGTCTGCTCCATGTGTGGAGCTCTCTACCCACTCCCTGATGGCTCTGAGTCAAATAATTTGCAGACCTCTGTTCTGAACACAGACTTTTAATGTATGTTTGGACAGCTGCATCACAATGAGGGCCTAATTTTGAATGGGGTCTCTGTTTTGTACCATAATTGAAATAATAAATTGTGATCACTCAATAATGTTGTCACTATCGTTTCTTGGACATAGAAATCCCATGAGATCACAAGGAAAAGTAAATTACGTTAATATTATCTATTATAGCCACAAAATTGCAATCCATGGGCTGAACCAAATCCAAAATTCATTATGTTTATATAAAGTATAATTGTAGTAGTCTTTTGTTTGTTTGCTACAACAAGGAGTTGTGAAGAATTTGAAGGCTTCCCCTACCCCAGGCTGCGTGTTGCTCCATAGGCAGGGTGCTCCGCAAAGTTCCTTTCCTTTTAGTGATGTTAGAGACTATAGCACAGAGAGGACAGGCCCCTTTAAATCTCTCTGGTTTATCTGGTTGCTTAGGACAACCCCTGTAAACATCAGTGGAACAACGTGGTCTTCAAAAAGCTGGGGAACTTGAGGAAAAACTAGGTCGCTTTGGAAAGGACGGATCGTGCGTATCCGTATCTGCATGAGGAGACATACGCTTTTGCAGAGCCTTATTTTGCACTTTTCTTTTGGAATGCTCCTTGCTTTTATGGTCTGTTTTAATTTGTGATACATGGCAAAAATAAATGTTTTCTGGCAGCAGCCTTTTTTCTTGTTTTCTATATTGCTTTCTGTTGTGACATAAATATTTACTGATTAAATATTTATATATAATGAAAGAATAATGTAAAAAAGAAGACTGACTATACGAAAGTGACAACTGCTTATCATTTTATTTGGACAGTGTGTTTTTATTGTGCTTTTTGAGGCGACAGCTTTAAAAGGTGACAAGCCTATTAGAATGCTAATTTAAAAATACTGTGGAAATTAAAAGTGAAAATGTTACCCTTTGCAATATGAGTTGCCAATTAGACATGATAAACAGAGGGGTTAAATATTAGCTAGCTGATAAATATTTCAAAGCTTCTTCTTACTGATATGAAAGAGCAGGTTTTTTCTTATACACAACTCTGAAGAATTAAAAACCCAACAAGCTGGTGGTTCTGTGTCCCTGATATTTCAGAACTCAATTTTTTTTTCAGATACTGTTTTAGAAATGAGATTAAAAGTTTGTCTAGTTTGTCTCCTCTCCTGGCAGTGTTCCATTACAATGAGTTGCTTCAGAAAACTATTACTATTACTGCTATACATGTTATTACACTACTACTTTTCTAGATTTAAAATGTGATATTCTTCCTAATTGTCCCTCCCTTTCATTGCTGTCTATAAAATAATCACCATCTGTGCAAAATATATAGACAGATGAACTTGGTCATACATGAACAACAAGTTAACTTTGATCTCCATTTTATGTCTGTAATAGTTAAATCTCCATTTAGCTCTGGTTATCATTGTAGCTGTATAACTTATACTCAGCATAAAATCTCACCTCTTAAACTGTAGCTATGAAAAACTCATGGTACAATGTCATATTATTTCATGTATAAAACCTCTGGTTTTGTGATTAAATGATGAAAGAGGTCTGAAGGAGTAACTTTATTAGACTAACTGAATCTCACAGATGAATCTAAAGTTATTTGGAGCTTTTGGTTGAATCCTGTGAATGTCACTCTTCCGTTCTTTTTTTCTGTGAGAGAAAAAGGAATTTAAAGCAATTCTTGTTTATGTAGTCCTAATTCATATCATCTTAAGTCTTACATAGTCTTTCAAATGAGAGCAAAGTAACCAGAATATATAACTGAGTCAGAACAGGGAAAAATGCAGAACGACTACATTGAATGTGAATTTAAATCTTGTATAACTGTCGCTGAAACTTTGAATGGTAAAATCTCGTCAAGTCTCCATGGACCTGCTGATTCTGGTGCACTTTTTATACAATGTGAAGTTGTACTGAGTCATTTCTCTTCTGCCTACTTTGTTGCAACAGGTTTTTAGCCCAACATAGGGGTGGGACAGGACTTGGAGAGTAGCAGAGTCACAACCTACCACTGTCTTCTCTGGATCATCAGCTAAAAAACTCCTTTATTTTTAAACAGAAGCACAGTGCTTTAAAGAAATTAGGGTTATTATCAGACTATCCTTTCTACATTTGCATCATATTCACTACCTTAAAGAGAGGTAAAACAGCTTTTGAGACATGAGCTATTTTTACACAGCAATCCACATAAACTCAGTGAGATCATTTCATAGTGTGCTATTCCACAAGTCCTCGCTCCACACATTTCAGTTTGTTTTATAATCTCTGTTATAGTTCCTGTTGGCGAATGCTACACAGTAAAGACAAATTTTCTGTCTCTAAAAATGATAGGACAAGAGTGAATAGACATTATTCAGCCTGTAGAAAATACTGCCTGTGCTGGGGTATTCTTAGTTCTCCTGCAAGTTAACCCCTATGTTGTTTATATTTTCTAAAATCAGAAATTCCTGTTGTAAATAGCAAGCAAGATTTGATTGAAAGGGTTAGGTAAACAAAACTATCGCCGAACAGGGAAGTTCCGTCTACAGTCTGAATTAAATCTCACATACATATCCAGACAAACATTGATTAAGTTCATATGAGATACACAGTACAAAAGTTCCTTGTGAAAGATAACACAAAATGGAAAAGCAGTCTGTACGACAGAATTTCAAAGGAAAGATGCTCAAATTCCAGGTTCCTCTGAACCCTGTTGTATCAGGGCCCTGAGGGCACCAATAAGCCTTAATGGCCCTGACTAGCCTCACCTGGAGCATCCCTGACATCCATGGGCTCAGGAGCTCTAAGTTCAGCCCTGAGCCCTTAGTTATTGCTGGAGCTACACTGGAGGAGAGCTGATCTCCTGCACAGGCACAGCCTGGCTATGGCCCCTGTTGACGCTGAATTGCAGCCCATGGGATGGATTCCCGGCTTCGTATCAGTCTTGCCTCATTGTTGTGGATCTGCTTGGCAATTGCTGGACCTTATCCCTGCCTGTGGGCTGACTTCCCAGCCTGCCCTTGGACCTGCATCATCACCACAATCCTGCCTTGTGTTATGGGCTCTTGGCTGGGTCTGTCCACCGCCTGCAGGTCTGTCTTGCTTACCTTGCTTGGGTACCGTGGAGCTGGTCTCTAGGGCTATGGAATCTCCCTTGGCTCATGTTCTCTTAGCAAGCAGCCCTGGTCTTTCTGCCCCCTGACATGTTGCATCTTTGTAATGTAAATCTGAACTCTTACAGGCTCCTTTAATTTGCAGAAGACCCAGACTGCTGCCCATAGCCCAGATCCAGTCAGCACTTCCATTCAGTGCCTTCCTATGGTCTGTATTGCCTGCATGCAGAGCTGTTCCATCTAAGCAGATACTGACCCTGCATTACTCATTGCTGTATGGCACAAACTCAGCTTTGGTAGGATTTGCTACATGTGGCAAAAGAGGCTACTATAATCCTAGACTTAACTATTCCTATAAATGCAAATGGCTAGTCATTGTCCCCACGACACAAACTCCCACTTTCTCTCCGCAGAAATATCTTGCCACTTCTATCACTCTTGTGTCTCCTACTGTGACATCCCAGTTTGAGTGGGTGAGAAGTGATGTGTGCTGACTTCACACTGCCCACCTCACCAGGCTAACAGGCTCTGCGGGAGACTGAATGGCAGTGCAGAGGCGCCTGAGCATCCGACCCTATGTATAACCAAGTCAGCCCTGATGGATCAGAATTCAGTACATGTAGTTAGATGTGTTCGCACTCTGCAGCCCGGTGCATCTTGCAGTACTGGTATTAGGTAAACTTTTCCACTGTCAGTGAGATGTCTCTTGCACTGCCCTGGAGAAGGCAGTATTGAATCCATTGTTATTTCACTATATCGGTTTCTCTGACACCTACCTAGTAATGAAATGACTATGAATATGGAAAGACTTTATCAGCGTACCACATGCTACGGATAAATCTAACATGCCTTCATAAAGAAAGCTATAAGTATTATTTCTATTTTATAGGTGGAAAAAAAAGGAAGCATGTATACTAGAAAAAATCTAAAAGGATTCTATAGTATTGTCATTAGAAAGTGTTTCTCATCACTGCAAAATTAATTTACAGTTGTAGAAAAGAAAAATGCTTTCCCCAACAACCTAAAACCTGTTAGCCCATGCAGGTGGAAACTACTTTGAGGTAGAATGGTAGGCCTAAATAAAGAGGTTCTCCTAGCACCTAGGATTTTTTGAGAAACTTGAGCATAGAAACAGTGAAGAACAAACATATTTCAATGTTTTAATAGTGCATATTAATGAAATCTAAACTTCAGATTAATATTCTGCATAGTTTTATTCTATTTAAGTAGATATCAACACTTCAGTAGCCCTTTTTGTATGAAAAATATTGTATTTCTGTAGCATGAAGTTCTCTGTAGTTTAGCTGATATAAAGACTTGTATTTAAAACTAAGATTTCAGAAATAAATTTGCTAGTTAACTCTACCGTAGGACTACTCTGCAGAACAAATTCTGAAGATATTGTATGAAAAAAATTGATTTAAAACTATATTTTTTTAAGAAACTTGACAAGGCTATGAGTTAATACATCTTAAATACGTCAAATTTTCTAAGTCTATGACATTTAATCTATTGAGCACATGCATGGGAACTGGGAGGACTTCTGCACTTTGTTCTGCGAGGGAGTCTGGAGGTCATGTTGCAAGCAGTGTGAAGTAAATTAGATGAATGCTGAAAATAATTTTCTCAACCTTGTACATATTTCAGATCATTATCTCCTGTGTGTCTTTTGACAATGTACTTATCTGATGGGCACAAATTCATTGTTGACATGACATTGAACCAAAAGAATTGGAATAAATTTGAATCTGTATCCATTTCCTTAAGAGTTGCATAATGTTTATCTTATAGGAATCTTGTGAGAGTAGTCGAGTGAATAAAAGCTTTTCTTATGACAAAGGTATACTAACCTATGGATTGAACAGATGCTGAGAACTTTTATACTATGAAAGGACTACATGAGAAACAGTACAACGTTGCTGGGGCAGGAATCTCTCTCCCATTTTTCTCAGTGATTCCTGACCATAATGCTTAAATAATGGTTTAGTTCCTATGTCCTGTTGCAAAGGAGGAGCTGCTCACACCCCTCTACTTGAGCCTACAGGCCAGCAGTAGCATAGATAGTGTTCAGTAACACTGTATGATCTTACCCCAATTTGTGAATATTTATGAAAACTGTTTTTATTTCCTGGGTGACCACATTAAGTTAGTTGACCAGCAGTTATAAACTTCCTTCAACTTATGCCTCACGTGATCTTGCAGCCTTAATACAGTGGAAATAATTTTTTTTTTTTTTTTAACTGGCTTGATGGCTGCTCAACAAAAAGAAAGGCCTCTCCAACTGCTGAGGTTCTGGGACTCCCTTTTTCTTAAACAGGGGCAGACAACAGATGGGAACGTGAAGAGATTACGTGAAAAAGAACCTCCAAGCTTTGATTACTAAACAGATAAAGACACTCTGAAATGATATTTTTCTGTAGTTAAACATAGAAGTGCTCATGTCTTAAAGCTGTTCAAAAACATGCCTGAACCAAAGGGGTCCCATTAAGCTTGAGTTTAATTGACTATAGTCTATGGATACCCTTGGTGTTATGGTATCTACTTACATCAGTACTGAATTTCACCCAGAGCGTGTTTGGAGTGATGAGGACTATAAAAAGTTATTGTATATGAAATGCTACGTTGTGTCAATATCATACGGTTACAGCTTGTAAATTCACATTGATCTGTATAATAAAAGATGTTTACAGTAGCAATGAACTCAATCAAACACATGTTTGCTGATATATAAAAAATAACAAGCCTTCTTGCTGGGCATTTGATTTCCAGGAGATAATCACAGACAGTACTCTGAAGATTAGAGAGAGAGGAGATAAGAAGCTGTGACAGGCTGGCAGTATCTGCCTGAACGACCATCCCCTATTAGCAGGTGTTGGTGCTGCTGGGAAGTGGTTGCACAGACTTTTGCTAACACACTGAGCAGACGGCTTGTTATAAAAGAAATGGGTGTTGCTTTTTGAAGCAAAAAATATGGTTGGTCTGAGAAGTCTTGTAGTGAGAATCCTGAGGGAATAAAAAGCATAGAGAGGGAACAAAAAGTATAGAGAGGGAACAAAAAGTATAGAGAGGGAACTTGAGCTGAGCCTTGTTTCTTCATTGGTAATGTTTCCTAGTCAGTCACTAGTGTGATTTTGACTGCACAGACTATGTTTGGACACAGTTTTATACCAAGTGGGAAAATACACCTGTTCAGAAAAGCATAATTAAAACTACTTTGTAAATATATTCCAAGAGGAATGTCGCTCAGAAAAAAACACAGCTAAATTTCATATTATACAGATATATGCTGGTCCTGTTTCAAAGTTCTTGAACTTCATGTTTGTTACTTCAAATGTTTTGAAACTCTGTTGTCTTGGCCTTCCCCAGCACTAACCCTTGCATGAAGGTATAACCTGTTTAAAAAGCAGAGGCAAAATGCAATTTCAGGCTTTCCGGACCATATCAGACTGTGCATCCTACTGCACCTCTATAAGCTGATGGTTGAGTGGACAGGAGAAATAGGTTTGCATTTCAAAGACTATTTTGTGACTTTGTTCAAAGACCAATGCTCTTCAGAGAATTTAATTATCCTTTTTGTAATTTGAAGAAATTATATTTGCTAACTTTGAGATGGATTACACATATGCAGCATTACAGCGCTCATAATTCTTTAGGGAGGATGTCACTAATAATAGGAAAGTTGAAATAGAAACCATGCTCAAATAAATAATCAGCCTATCTCTGAAAGATAGGATTGATCTGATTGCCCCCATCATTCTTCTACTGTAACTATTAAAAGTCATAAAGGTACCCATGATCCCTGGATGGAAAAACAGGAAAAAACCTAAAAATATTCATAGAAATATGATTTCTGAGAAAGCACATTCTTCCTGATTTCTAGTTTTCTGTTTTGCCTATGTTTGTTTATTTGTGAAATTCATAAGATGATCTTCATGCCATAAAAAGTGTTTTTATTGCTAGTTCTATTTACAGTAATTATCTAGGCACATCTGTTGTCTCAAGTACATCAATGTTCAATATTTAAACTACCTCAATATTAAGAATAAAACTCTACTTAATACTCCTAATCAAGCATTTGTGTATTTAATACCCTGTTTTGGTTTCTTACTAAATTTTGTTAGCTCTGACGTTTCAACATGGAGGGAGCACGTGCCATGTACTTTCAAAGAGACTCAGAATGCAGATCACATTAAAAAAAGTAAATCTGATCTGCTTCTGGGAAGCAACAACTAAAAGCACATTCTGGAAGAGATTAATGCCTCCCAGGAATGGAGATGAGAAAAAGCATTAGTGCTGACAGGCTCTGCTCTGGTCTTTGCGGGGAGGCTGTGTCACAGGTTGCGATTTCCCAGCTGAGTCCGGCATCTGTTTGTACCAGCCCTGCTCTGGAAAGGGCCAGCGTTAGGTGCACCTTGGAAGCACAGCTGTTAGGAAAAGACCCCCAGGAGCAGAGCAGGGCACAGTCGTATTGCCAAGCCCCAGGTCTGCCTGTGAAGAACAAAGCCACGGCTGGGTACGGCCGCTCGTCAGAAACTCTCATTTGTCATTCTGCTCTTCTGGCTGTGTAACATGAGGTGCTCAGCAGAGAGGTGCACCTCAGGCTTTGGGGCGTAGAGACCTGCTTTTGGGTACAGAATGCAGGCACGCAGCTAAAACAAAGCAGGCAGGATCTGCTGTAGGCCCGGAGCAGGCTTTGACCCGCAGATAACACGCAATGCATGTAAACCGTGCAAATGCTTTCATCTGCAGTCAGTGGCAGCATTCCAAATGACTAACGGAAAGAAAATCAAACCTTTCCCTGCAAGCATCCTGTAACACAGCTTTCTCACAGCTGTGAGAAAAATAAAGAATGCTTACCTGGCGACAAGCTTAGATCCCATTGCCTCAGACTTAGCATGGGATTTCTTTCATTAAAATTTAGATCTGTCCCTACAAACGCTTACCTACACAAACAAGCATGTGAATTTCCATGAGATTACATGTTTGTGGGCAGAAATTATACCTCTGCTTCTTTTTTTTTGACAAGCCTAACAAAGGTTTGAGGGGTAAATAAACGGTAACTTCTGCGTATCAGTAAAAACCACACTGCAAACTGTAATCAAAGCCAATGAAAAATACCATGTCTGTAAAAAGTAAGAAATTCTTCAACTTTACAAGCTACAAATCCATACCACACATGAGAAAACAGTCTGACATCTCTCTAGGATTCCCTAAAGAATTTTTCACGTGGCTTTCTGCCCTTAACAATCATTCTAGTATTTGCAAGAAGCCCACAATCTGTTCCTATTAAAATATCAGCTTACCTTGCAAGATGTTAAAGTAGAACAAAAACCATAATGCCGATCAAGCTGCAATTAAATTTTCAACCAACTTGTTTCACATCATTTAACATTCTCAGCTTTCTCCGTTCCAGTTCTTTCTGACCAAGAAAAATAAAACTTAAAGCTTATTTCTTTCTAACTACCTTAGAAAGGCAGTTGTAGAGATCCCCGCAGCAGGCCTGTTTTAGCCAAGAGATCGCGCACAAAAGGTTAGGCTGAAACTGGTTGTAAAGCTATGTAGCAGTGAGGAATGTGGGATGTCAGAATGTAACAGTATGAATAAAGCTAACGGATAAAACAGAAGAAAACCTGAACACCAGCAACCGGCCTAAGTCAACCAAAGCCTACGGCTAGTTCCGCTGCACACCTAGATCAGCCGAAATCCAGCGCCACGGCGATGTCCACTGTTGCGCATCCGACCCCTTACCTTGGCAAACAGACCCAGGGGATACTACACAATCTGTGGAAAAAATGGGTTACATTTCAGTCGGGCTTTTATTTATTCTTATCGGAAAATATTTTTAAGTTTTTTATTCTTTCAAGAACATTTACTTGACAAATGTTTCTGCATTTTTTGATCCATAATGCATTTCTCCGAGTAGGTCCCACGCCTGCTGCTGGGACGCGCGGTGCTTCGGTGAAGGGCCGAGCAGGCTCTCCCAGGGCGGCGAACAGCAGGCACGCACACGGGAGGCAAACCACCGGCGGCCAGACCAAGCGGGGACGGGGAAAACCGAGCACAGCCCCGGGGGGCCGGCAGGCGAGGCCCGGACCCG
>Ga0065711_1038802_pt1 | contig 18397 bp, 11 predicted proteins | sample Hoacrofraction12_FD_59098 | JGI IMG/M metagenome (GOLD analysis project Ga0065711, IMG submission 59098) | Hoatzin crop microbial communities from Cojedes, Venezuela - Epithelial fraction 12 v2 (version 2) | ecosystem: Host-associated > Birds > Digestive system > Esophagus > Crop | place...
TGTCTGTCCCCTGCAGCCCATGGCGGGGGATCGTACCACGCTTCTGACCCAATGCAAGGCACCCGCTGTCCCCTGACCTTTACATGTTAAAAGGTGAGCAATAAACCTTCCAGCAAAATAATAATTCTGAGGTGCTTTCCTTGCTGCCTAAGGATGAGTTTCAATGTTTTCTGTGCATGGATGAAGTGACAGATTTTGCCTGTTGTAGGATACCTCCCCCCAAAAACCATGTTGCCAGTAGTTGCCTTCCAAGAGATGGTGCTAGAAAAGGAGAGGCAGTAGCAAAGTAGGGAGAGCATGCTTGAAGCATCGTTCCCGTTTCCAATGTTTTTAATCTGAGTATTTTTAGCAAAACATTGTTTCCTCCGAGCTTTCAGTGACTTATGCAATTTCCATCAGCTTGCCTTCATACTGTGACACCACAGAGACGGTATTCACTTTTAGGCCTCAAATTTACTACTTCGCACCAACTGTACACTCCGATACGTACGGTTAAGGGAAATACAGAAGCCACAGCTGATGCACAGGGGCCTACTGAGCTGGCTGTCAGGAAAACAGATACATCTGCTACTACATGGTGCAGTTTTCTTGGTTTTGGAGCATAATGAAGCCTTTCCAGGCAATGTGTAAGTACGCTACGCCTAAGAATCTCCATACTCTACAACCACCAGCAAACACGTTGGTACCTACATTCTCGAATCAGGCGTGCTAAACCGTTTGTCATCTGTCTGAACAGCTAGAGAGGACCTTCTGAGGAGGAGACTTGTTCCTCACCTGTATGCAGCACTACTAAGAACCATCCCACCTTCCCCTGCCAGATCTTGAATTAAGCAGTCTCATTAACCGAATGCTGCTTTAGCAGCAGTAGCCCAGCCTTGGGGGGGGTACTTTCAGCAGCTGAGCTGTCACTTTGCTAACAGATCACGAACCAGAAAATGAACTCAGTTCTGCTATTAGCCTTGTAAAGAGACTTGCAAGGGGAAAAAACCCCCACAGGTTAAACGTTTTCTAAGGTCACAGAGAATGAGTAATAAACCAGGTGCAGAACCAGCTTTTCAAAACTTTAATCCTTCCCCCCAGTTCTCCTTTCTTATGGAAACAGAAGCTGCTAAAATTTACAGCCAAAGGATGTGGAAGATTTCTTGAAGAAATATTTAATCCACAAAGCTTCAGCTTACAGTATCAAATCCACAAAATGTCTGTTTAGAAAGCTGATATCCAACTGTAGTCCATTTTTCTTAGTTTTCGTAGCTCTCTTTCCTGGGATTTAGACAGTTTACAACTCATCTCTCCCAGTAATTCCATAGGACTTGTGTCGTCTTGTTCCATTTCAGTAACGTTTCTTTCCTCATCTGAATCATCCTCTGTGTTTTCACTTTCCATTTCTACTTCATCAGCAACTTCTTCAGCACTGTAAGAGAGAGACGATTGGAAACAACCCAATTAATGAAATTAATGGGTACTTTCACATACTACAGTATCACATACTATAGGAGAGAGGTAAGTGATCATGCAAATGACTAAGTAAACATTAGATTTTACTCACTTTTTTAATCTCAGGCTACTTTCAAACTACTGTACTTCTCTTGCCATCTCAATTACAAGCCATTTTTCAAATAGCTGTTCTCCGTTTTAAGTAAGCTTACCAAATAGAATATTTTTCTTTCTCCAAATAGAATACATAATGTCAGAACAGGCAGATCAGCATTACGTAAAAAGTTACAGTCTTGCACTCCTACAGGATTAGAAACATTGGAGACACTGGTAGATGAGACAGTATTCAAGAAGGCCATTCTTCTCTTTCAGATCTGATAAAGGTCACCTGGTCTTAAAAATTGCTACAGCACCTAAAATGTTACTAGAAAAGAAGTGTGGTTGGGGTTTTTTTTAAACCTAGGGAGGTGTTTGAAGTGGCTTCTGACTTCAAGAGTTAAACTTGTGCTAAAGTAGAAAGCACACTTCCAAAGAATTATGTCGAGCAGTTACCATTTACAATGTGGTAATTAACGGTATTCATTAAAATGTCTGTTGTATAAACATTTTGGCTCTCATTAGGAATGACCTGCATGCCAGAACACTACTGGTCTCCTAAAAATCATCTGTTCTAATAGAAGCTGTTTATCACTCACAAAATGTAAATGGTGAAACGTGTAATACATTAATATTATACTGCCAAGGAAAACAAAATTATTTAACATTAATAAGAAAATTGATCTCTACAGTGATATATTCCTGAGCCCAGTCCTACAGCCCTTACATGTAACTTCTGATGCGCGGACATACTAATTGCCAGTGTCAAAGTACAAGCTCTACATGTGCAAATATTTACACAGGCCACAGAACTCCCAAATTCTTCAGTACTGACGCTACCTGCAAGTTTCTATATATTCCTCATATTAGGGTTTTGCAAGTGTTTTGTTGGTGTGACTGATTTTGGTGATCTACTTGTGTCATCCCGTAAGAAAGCTAACAATACTGGCCAACACAACTTAGCAGACCCAACTGTGCTGCTGTTAGGCAGAATGTAACACACATGCAAAAGCTTCTCAAACTGGTGTTTTTTTCTGGGTAAACTCTGGCAGTGTAAACCATCCCCTCGCTGGTCTTTGCAAACTCAGAATGGCACCTGATACCAACGACACATTTTCATCTCTGGCTTGGCAGTGTTTCATTAAACGCGTTATAGACTAGATTGCACAAAAAAATGCGAGCATTTAATTCGCTTCACTGTAAGTGACAAGATATTAAAACTAAATCAAGACCACAGTCGTAACGCCTGTGCCTGCATTCATTCTCCAGCAGCACGCGCCGATCTCAGAGAGGCCAGCTACAATACATTGCAAGGACCTATCCCACTACTCCATTAAGCTAGGATTCATGCATTGTAAGACAAGCGTAGCTAACTGGGTTCACAGTATACACTCCTATTCTGTAACTTAATTAGGAATGAAATTTGAGTTCTAAACAATTAAGATTAAACCTAAGGACTAACAACTTGGTGTATCTAGAAACCGAAACCAAGAATTATGCAGGAAGTCATCATTAATACCAAATAAAGTTGAGAATCTGGCATTTATCCAAAAATACCATTAAAATAAAATTAAATCTCTGGAATGAATTTAAATTCAAAAAGAACATTTGAGTACCAAAGGCAACGTTTTGCATATGAGCACATTATGCCAAACAACAGCAAAAATAACAGCGACAAAAGAGCCAACAGACTGAAGCCAGTTCGGGCATCTCCCCAAAACCAAGCTGATTTAAAAAAAATCTTGCCACAATAAAGCATTCTACTAACTTATATCAACAGAAGCATGAAGAGTGTTGGAAAACTGCTTTTACACTTAAAAAAACCAAAAAGTATATAATTTAAAATAATTTCAGTAACCAAGGAGAGTTCTTCACTTTTTCTTACCTTTTGTTCTCTTTGGAGATGAGCAATGAATTAATAAATATAGGACAGAGGAAGGAAGCAGACGGCAAAACGTGTGCTGGAGTGTGCAAAAGCTGAAAAGATAAAACAGAAGCTTTATGAAAGCTTTTGTTTGTCATGATTTTGTTTGCACGCTTACTGTAGTGACTCCCACCTCTTTGACAGCAGGTGAATCTTGCTCAGGCTTATTACGAACAACTAGTTTTCCAAGGTCCACATCCTCTTGTGATTGCTGACGTCTGTGTTTTCCCAACAGCAAGCTGAACGGGGTCACAGGAAGAGTTTCTTCTACTGCCAGCTTGAAAAAGGCAAAAGTTTGAAGTAGGATTTAGTGTCACAGCTCTAAGTTCGATCTCATTTTGAGTTGCCAAAATTCAGAATCAGCCTAGGTAAGTAAACTCTACACTCAGATTCAACTCAGCTGAGCCATATGGCTCTTTCTGTCAGGCATCCCAAGAGAGTCCTACCCAGAGGCAGTGAAACTCTCAAGGAACTGGATTCAAGAACACCAGATTTTAGGTGGCTGATGTACCAATGAGCTTCCAAATATGGAAGTTGGTGCTTACGCCAGAAAAATTAGGGCTGGCTTTCAGATTCCACTTAGGACTAAAAGATCGTTTGTAGACCCCCAGCATTACCTGCTGAGTGATTTAATTGTGTAACTGGAAGCGAAACACAGCAACTTCCTACTGGCATTTTCCTAGACCCATACACCTTAATCCGAGTACCGCATTAGTCTCCCACTCTCCAGGGAAACAGATTGCTTACAAACACGTTCCCACTGGGTTCTGTACTAGAAAGACATTAACTTGTATTTTCATCTATTTTATGTAGCCAACCAAAGCAGTCAGCTGCTACTGTTTTATTCTGAACAGTGCGCATGAAACACTTTTTCGACGTGAATTTCAAAGATCGAATTTCCCGGACTGCTTCTCCACAGAAGTATGTACTGGAATGCAATTTTGAAATTCCTTCTCAGCGACAAGTCACAATTGACTGACAACTGTTCATCCTCACCAGAGAGCGCAGTTCAGGCCACATCCATGGTTCCAAGTGTTAAAGAAACCACGATAAGGAAAGAGCTTATGCAAACATTAAGTGGTTTTGCTTCATTTATGTAACCTGAATCCTTTTAGAAAAGCTATTTTTTTGTTCAGGGGAAATGAGAAAAGGAGGGAGTAGCTTACTAATACTTCTTTTTTTTTATTTTAAAGGTTTTTGCAAACAGCAACTCTGTCAAAAAATAAGAAAATACAGATTACTGCCCCTTCAGCTAAGTGTCTGTGACTCCACCTAAGGATCGCGGGTGCATCTTCTCAACAGAAGGGAATTTGAACCCGACAAACTGAACACCAACAGAATTCTGCACTGCTCCGCACATCTCTGTCAGAACTTCTGTAAGAGGTACCTGTTTGCTTGACGGTGAAAGCCTTTCTTCTAGGGACTTTGTGCTAAGCGTCATCAGCTCCTAAAACACAGGACGATGCAGCAGAGTTAAACAGTACCTGGAACTGCATTCTGTATTTCCATACCCTGCCGACAGAAGCTTCTGACTGGCCCCAAAGCTTTTGTCAGTCAAGTGAAAGAGGCAAACACATCTCTTCCTCTTTATTTTATAAAGGAACTGAAAGGAAGCGGGAATGGACCTAGAGGCTCTATATACACCTTTTGGGAAAACAAACAAAAAAGCCACCCACCCACAAATTACAGGGAAAATTGAAGATCATACGAAACACACAGAAAACCAGCAATAATACAGCTTCTAGGTGGTTGTTTTAGTTAAACAGCATAGGTAATGTTCCCAAGTCATCTAGTTTCCTGCATGAATGAGGCAGCACAAACTATTAGCAGCAGAGAACCAGTAAATAATCAATTTGAACTTAAGCTGGTTTGGCAGCTGAAAGCTTTTAATAAAGAGGAAGGCATGACTTACGCTGCCTTGAAATCACAAAAAGAAACTCTTACACTTGACAGCAGAACTCTGAATCTGTATCAATCCACATTCAGGGAAAATATTGTTTCCTGGGGAAAAAAACTGTCAATTGCTATTTCTTACTTGTGTATCCGTAAGAAAAAATAGTTGGGATCTTCTTAGCCAAAGGTATTTTTGTGAGCCAGATGTTTCAGGTTCGTCTCTTGGAACGAAGGCAGCCATCTGGATCTTCTCTTTACAGAGATTTCTCTGGATATAGATAGGCCGCGGCTCATTTGGTTTAAACACAAACACTGCAAAACCAAGAATAAAAATCTCTTTAAATCAAGAAATTCTTACCTTCCTAGATAGCTGCCAAAGCCCTCTTTATCAGAGCCGGTAAAGGCTGGGCAGGATTGCCTTTAAGCACTAGTTTGCAGGAATTACAATTGAATAACCTTACTGCATAATAGAAGGTACCTTTCACAGTATTCCAACACAGAGAACGTACTGCGAAATTAACTTTTCTGTAGAACAGAAGCTCTAGGAAGAGTAATCATAATTTATAGTCAAAGCTGTAAAGTGTAGCTGTAAAGTTCAACCACAGTTTTGCATTTACAGGAAAAGGTCAAGAGTATTCAAGACCATCACCCAGAGAACACGGTTAATCCTGTGCCATATCCTGTACCGGCAACTAATTGTTGGAAGAAACGATGGGGAGCCAACATGCTTTACTTGACGGCTGCTGTCAGACGTGGCTCATTTTTCTACAGGTACAAACACAGACTCAGGTCTGTCTTACAGCTTTCATGAGGCTAAATTCTAAGAAAACCTCTTCTAGAAATTATGCTTTCACAGTTTTAAATTCCACTGACTATTACTTGTCAAAGAAGCCTTTGTACTTACAGCTGGACTCTTTTGAGAGCCATGAGACAGCAGCAATATGTTCTGAAAGGGGATCAGGTTGCAGAACTGCGACGTTGAGGTGGGCACTCCATTCCACTGGAAGGCAAACACAGCAACAGCCAGACATGAAAAGGCGGCATTCAGTTCTATCCCGCTGCTTTGCCAAACAAAAGGTCAAATGGGAATGGCACGCAGGGCCTTAACCCCTGGAAGAGGCATGCAGCTTCACTTCTTCCCAGATGAATAAAAAAATACACAAATATGATCAACTTCCACAAATGCAGGAAATACCAGCTGTTACTGTGTTATCATCTAACGCAGAATTTACTAGGCACGTGCACACAAAGCACATGCACGCTGGACAGGGTATTATCTTGACTGAAGTAGGAAAATCATTACATTTCCACGGGACATTTTGTAGTGGATCAATCTGAAATCAACCTCGAATTATTTTACGGTTTCACAGTAAATTCAAGTGTTAAATGTGTCCACTCTAGCATACATTTAAGCTGATCTTACATGCACAACTGAGCAGGTTCCAGCAACACAGAAAGCCATAATCAGTGGCACCAATAAGGTACTTGGAACATGTTAGCCTCCCAAAGCAGATGTTCCTACAGACGTAAAAAGGCAAAACAAGTTAGCGACCTTCAGATTTCATCGTTGTTTCTCTATGTAGCAATGATTCACAAGTCACAAAAACATTCAGTTAAGATTTAGTTCTGATATTTAACTCAGGAGAAGTTTGCTTTTTGCTTTCACCTCCAGTGGCATGAAACTTCACACGCAGCCACCAGACAGGTCTGAGAGATTTAAAAGTATGCATAAATCTATACAGATTACATGTTCCTACAACATTCTGATTTCAAGGACTTATTTAAGTTACAAACCTGTAAGTACTAGTAAGTGTTCACATTGGGACTGGAAAATAAATTCCATATTTAAAGAATTTCTACTATTACTCTAAGCACTAGAGAGGAGCAGTAAAAAAGAAGTTACTCTTATACTATGCTCCACTTGAAGAAAGTATGTGATTTGTTTTCTCTTATTTTAATTTCTCATTCTCTTGTTTAAGAATAACAGAACAGCCTTTTGATTTCTAATGCTATAGAATGTTTTCCAAAAAGCTAGTAACAGACAAAATTTCTGTATTAAAACATGGCCCTTTGAAATTATGCAATTCATACAGTCATTTAATCTAGTCCTAGAGTAATTATTTCTTTTTAACATAGCGTATCTTAAAGACTAGGAAAGGAGCAGCTGGCCTGGGAAAAGCCTGCCACTGCACCAAGCTCTCAAAAGACGTTTTCTCTACAGATACAGCAAAGATGCATCTGACATACCTCCCATGATTCTCCTCAGACTAGTTTTAGAATCATGTTTCTCAGTTTCTATTCTTAGAGGACCAATATAAACAAAACGGACTCGATCACACAGAAGAAAAGCTTACATGGAAGCGAGAAACCTCTATCTTTCTACGATTCTTTATGTCAGTGTCTTTAAACCATCATGACCACGCAATGGTTTGCTTTCCATTTCAGGTGTTTCCTGGAAGCGGGTATGTGAAACACCTCTAACATTACTGCAGTACTGACATTGCAAAGCAAGTTTGAGAAGCAGTTACAAAAACCGTGGCACTAAAAGAGAAGGCTACAGTAGGTTTGTAACATCTTCCTGTTTCAGCAATTGTTTAGATACACAGATCCAGCACAGAGATTAAGTAGAAGAACCACTGAGGTCACCCACTGCCCTATTTTTTCGAGATTATCGTAAGAAAAAAATGGTATTTTACCTGGATCAGAAACTGCTGTATATTTGCACCGTTCAGGAAGCTCAATATGAAGGCTGTTCTATTCTTTGTGTCTCTATCTCTTATCGCTACCATCAACCTATGCCACTCCTCATTATCCTTACACAACAGAACGGTATCTGGACCTTCAGGATGTCTTTTATCACAACAGCACACAACAGGGCATGCTGGGATAGTCTGCCAGGCACATACGGATCTTCCAACAGAGGTTAGAAAGGATCAAGATATATATTTTGTAACACAGATAAGTTCAATATACCTTTATGGTTTATTGATATAATTTCTATTTGTATGCATGAGTACATGAACAAAGCACAAACTTTTTATATCTGTACTTTTTCAGTACTTTGGTTCATCCCTACATTAATGAGGGAAAAGAGCAGGGCTGTTAACACACTGCTGTGAGCCCAATGATACATATTAGAGCATGGGAGGTACGGGAGTCATAAGCAAGTAAGAAGATGAAACTGCAAAGCTTGATCTTATTATTGTTAACAGCAAGTTACCAACCACGTAAAAGCCATTTTAGAGTCTTTTCTTAAGACTGTTAAATTCAGTGTTTATATGAACATATACAAGTTCTCCGACTACTACAAATTGATTCTTTCTGTTCTGACAGTTCAAGACATAAAAAGCCAGATGAAAAACATACCTTATTTTTCCAGGTGGATGGCAAAACGTACACTTCAGATCCCAAGTAACTGAATCCCATACAGTGACAGTTTCTTCAAAGCTAACAGCAAGCAAAGAGCCGTCTTCTGAGAAACAGCAGTTAGTAGCTTGGTAGTTGTGGTAGCTGCCTACAAAGTCACAGCTCCAGCTCACACTTCGCTGTGCTGCATTGAATAGACAAGTTAGTTAATTCCAAGTCTATACACGAAGAAAGAAGAATTCAAGTATTAGGGCTGCAAAATAGGCTCCAGAGCAAGACAGTTCTGTTTCAGAAGGCTTGCATTTTTAAAGAGCACAGAGAATCTGTCCTGTTCTAGTACAAGAAACATCTAGTAGGTCTTCCAGTTGTCCTCAGTTTTGCATTTGAACAGTGTCTCCTGAGACTGACATGGTACAATACTCATGTTTACTTTGCCAACTACATTAACTGTGCTCTCAAATAGGCAGATGTTAGATCAAAGAAAAAGAAGTCACCATTTAGTGTTCTGAAACATACTGTTCTTTTAAAACTGTAGCAATCACATCAGCATTACTGAAAATTTGAACGCAGGTTGCATTTGAGTCCAAAGCAGCTCATGGTTCATGTACATAAAGTTTGAGGATCCCAAAGCACCTATCAGCACGCTTCCTCACGTTGGTTAGCCTGCCGGTGCATTCAGTTGGGATACCTTTCCCGTTGTTGATAATTACCATAAAATAAACAGAAGCAAAGCGATGTACTTACCACGTAACATACATTGCCTAAGTATAAATTCATACAGCATGCTTCTGAAATGTATGAGTAGGATGAGGAAAGGAAGGAAAATAAGTTCACCCTATGCTAAGATAGCCTTCATACAACGGCTATGAGTTGATGATTACAAGCACTGCCTGTAAAACCAGCCAGAAACAGTTCACCACTTTAAACTGCATGGCACCATCTAGAGGCACCGTGAGAGTGCTGCAGCAAATAAAAACATGCCAGAGCATGTTCTATATATAGAACTAATTAGTTTATTAATATTTGCTGCACAGAAGCCCGCAGCACGTCGAGTCTTTCTACCTCAGCACTACTACCCTGCCTCCGCTAGGCACACCACAGAAGACAGCACTAATTTGTGCTTTTACACATACCATGAAACAGAACTCTGTATAGTCACTTAAAAAACAAACAAAAAATACACACAAAACCCCCCTGACGAGGCCAGTCAGCAGATACAAAATTATCTTGTTGAAGGAAACAGACCCCATTAGGTCTCGTCCCCAGCCCACACTGTACTCAAGATCAACATATCCGCTCATTAAATTAAGACATAATCTAGGCTTACAATCATTTACAATTGAAAAAGAAAAAACACAACCCACAAACTTTCAGATACCATGAGGGAGTTGCTATTCAGTAAATATATGCATAAATCCTAGTAAACGAATACAAGCTTTTGTTTGTCTTCTCATGAGCAGCCACTATTGAGGAACAAACAGTTTGGAAAGAGAAAGTCAACTTGGCAAACTGAGTTTGCCAAATAGAAACCTCAGAAGTTCAAAAGTACTTTTGAACAAGTTCTCTGCTAACCATGAGAAGACTATCAAACTGGAAGCAGTTCAGCAAGGCCACCACCACATCTAGCTGGGAACATGAACAGGTAAGATGCCCAAGTGGCAGGGAAGTTCTAGCTCACTTATATGTTATTACGGTGCCAGGCACATCAAAGTAGAAGAAATTAAGGAGTGGGAAATCTTTTGTATTTGACATCCAAAGGCATACAGGGTAATACACATCCCTTAGATGTTCTGTTTGAAAACGAGTGAACATCAGCATGCATTCTGAGAGGTGAAATCTGGTTACTCGAGTATCTTGCAAGGGGATCCTAAACATCCATTTTAGGATTTTCAAATATCTAACAGGGAGGAAGTATGTTCAAATAATGAACTCCGAAGTCTCAAATAAAAAGACTATACCCAGAGGAATGACAAAAATCCATTTTCCCAGCATGGAAAAATCATCGCAAACAACCCTTTAAACAGTCAACACAGGCTGCTGTTCCCTTATGCAGCAGGCTTGGCAAGGTCTCTGCTATTTCACAAACCTCCATATCAATCCATGATACTGCTAAACTGCGAAAGAACCCCATCACAGAGGATGCTCAGCAGAACACAATACTCCATGCAACAGCAGAAATAGATAAATGCATGGAACTCAAGGGCCTAGTTCCGAAAGGATGAAGTTAGGCTCAGAATTTCTGTAGCATGTTACAAGGCGGCAATTAAGCCTAAGTTATGTCTTGACCATACTCACCTTCTGGATCAGTGTCTTCTACCATCACCCAGACTTTAAACACACAGTCTCTGCCAGTTGTGACCACTATCAGAGAGTCGTCTTCCAATTCACCCATGTCACGAAAGCACATGTCTGTTATGTGGTCATCATGGGGCATACTTATTCTAGTATTCAGCTTAAAGCTACAGGAAAAGAAAACAGAAGCTTACCATTTTATTTCATTTGGAACTTGGGGAAGGTTTCAGTTTAAAATTATTCTGGAAGGAGCAGGGAGAAGAGGAATCAATAAAACTTCTGTCTAATTAGATAGCTAAATGTTATCACATTTACAGATCAGACTTCCCTAATCACTTCCATACAACAAGAGAGATTGTGGCCCAGCACTGAGGAAAGGTTATCACTAAGAACGCATCACTCCCAAATATCTGCCTGAACTCTGGGCAGTCTTTCCAGTAGTCAATCAGTCACACAGCTACTACACAGATCAGCTTTACTTTGCTTTGTTTCTTCTTTAAGAAAGTAACAATTTATAGTCAAAATATTTTTTTTTGCAAATAAGAAAAATCAGGGAAAGTGTATGAACCAGATGCATATGTTAGCTAAAGAAAAAAAAAAATCAACAATCAACATGATCTTCTGTACTATGGAAGGACTAATTGAGTAAATATGGATTAGAGGTGGGAAAACTGAACAAGCTATAGAACCATTCCGTCAAGTCCATGATTTTTAATACCAAGTAAATACACTAATTTAAATCTCAGGGTTAAAATAGCCTGTCTGATTAATACAAGCAAATTAGAATCAGAGCAATTATTTCCAATCTGTATTTACTTCAACTCTGTGTTTCAGATGTGTAGCATGCATAGTAAACTCTCCCTAGCATCTTCCCTAGACTTTTATTAGTTGATCTGGAACAACTCTGCCTTTGCAAGACAAAGTCTGTGCAGATATTTGTGCAATACTTCAGATTCTGACACCCAGGCACTCATCTCTGTAATCATTACCTTTGTGTTTCTTCATCATAGAACCACAGCTTCAACTGTAACTCAGGGTCAGATACTTCTTCTCTCTCTTCTACTGTTGCTAACCACTTGCCTTGTGCACTAAATGCAACTTTCACCAAGTCAGCTTGGTTTAAACCTGCCTGATGAATGTATTGTCGTTGCACAATATCCAACTGCAAAACAAGAAGATCAAAATTAAATTTCAAAATTCAAGTGTTCACTCATAAAACTGTGGAGAAAGGATGTTCTGAAAGCACTGACTAGAGCTGCCTGGGCTGTGGCATAAAAAAAAAAATGGGGTAAGCATAATTAGATCAAGCACATTCCACAATAATGCTAAGTGTAGGAAAGAAAGGGGGAAATCAAAAAGGAGGATATTTTATAGGGGTTTTACCTAGAAATTTCTGACATTTAAACAGGAACAGCACATTGTTTTGAAGTGTTTATTCAACTGTCAACTTTTAGCTATGCTTAACAAGTACAAGCAGTTTTCCACAAAGCTGAAAACTTCCAGTCTTGTAGTATAGCTGCTGGCTTTTCTTCCCGTTTGCCACATTAAGTCTCCAAATAAATTCTGATGCATAACTTACTTGATTGAATAAGCTAAAAGTTTTAGCACAAGCCCATCCAACTTACACTGTACAGCTGTTGGTTGCTCTGGAGACAGTAGAACTGCAAGTGGCCAGGCTCTCCATTGAGGACTAAAGCTTTGGTTCGAGGATCAACTACTAGGCCTGTCTTGACATCTGTACCTGGAAACAAAGATTAGGTGACAAAGGACTTAAGATGGGAAGTGCCACATTCTGCCCTCTAAGTGGAAGACAAGCTTTATTGCACTTACTTTTGATGAGCCCTTGAATACTTTTGGCAAATCTTAGGTTGCTGTTGATTACTGTGATTCCTGAAAGGAAAAGCAGATGTAGTCTTGCAAGAGGCTTCTGCAACGTAACCACACCTCATGCTGGGGAAGGGACCTTAACCAACTGTACTTAATACTACAAATGTATCTCTTCTCAATTTATGACAATGCTACATCAATTTGGAAAGCCAAGCTACAGCAGTCGTTAGACAAATTCACAGAACTGATGAGAGAGCCTAAGATAACTTCATGCATCTGTCCTTTCAGATCAGTATTGAACTTTTATGTACTATCCAGTTAATTCATCTGAAATCATCAAAATAAAGCTCATACAGATTTGCATTCCATTTTGCATTAAGTGACACTTAAAATAAATGTTTTGGCTTACTGTTGTCTGTATGCAAGGTGCAACAGAGCACGCCATCAGACGACACGGAGATGTACTCAATAGCAGATCCCAAACGGGGAAGGAAATCCTTCTGACAGTCTGATTCATTGTGCCACAGAACTAGAACAGACTCAACTCCGCCACTCAGCAATCTGGTTCCTTTTCCAGTAATAAAAACGCAGTTAATAGGTTTTGCTTAAAAAAATATCATCAGCATACATGTTTACAATGACAGACAAACACAGGTTTCTCAAAAATCTTTCCTAAGCTGTCACATACAAAGCAATTATTCCTCTTACCTAGCCTGGGCAGCACACATAGGTATGTTTCTCATTATCCCGTGTTAAATTGCTAGCGAAACTTGGATTAAGCAACAAGACTTTGTGCCTACAGTAAAACTTAAAAAATGCTTTAGGAGTAGTAGATCCCATCACTTTCTCAATCAGCTGCGTATTTGTGTTAGAATAGAGCTGAATTGTTCTTCTTCTATCAGCAGTACTTTGCAGTAAGAAATATCCTAAGAAGAATAGTTCAGATCACACAATTCAGATAAAAGTTAACTGTATTTTTGCCACTAGGTTTGAGCTCAAACAAGACTGGCCTGTCTTGTTGGGATGCAAATAAGACTATGGCAAGCACTCATCACTATCACTGATGAAAAGGGGGGTGTCGAGGTGGGGGAAAAGAGGTAAGAGGAGGGGTTGGATTTTACATTCTACCACAGAAGGTAGATATTTGACATTATAAATGCCAATCAAAATATATAAAAAAGTAACAACCGCTTCCATTTTATTTCAGATCCTTCCTGGACATATTTAAAATTCTAGGAATTAATTTGTTAGTAAGTGGACAAACTCGAAGTTCTATTGATTTTTCCCTCCCTGCTGCAACTCTTTGACTTTGAAAGGTTTTTTGGGGGTTCTGGGTTGTGGGTTTTGGTTTTTGTGGCCCCCCCCCCGACTCACCCTCCATAGAAAAAGCTAGATCCATGACCGTATCATGATGCCAGTGCAGCGTGGAAAACGTGTACTCTTTCTTGTGGTAGAAATTCCTCCTACGTGGGGAAGAGCAGAGCAGCTCTTTAAGCACAAAATCAACAACAGAGCAAAGAAAAGGAAATACTGAATTGAACCAAGCATCCTCTACTCTGATTTCTAGACTCCACTTGCTTATACGCTCAGTAGATGGAAAGGGAGGGAAGGAACCATGCTAGCAGGTCTTTGGCACTTTCCTGGTGCACACCGTGCATCTTCAACATTTGGAGCAACCTAGCGCTGCAGAGCACATCATTCTTAAACACACAATTCCACTAGCGTGCTCTCCCTGGGACTCCTCTTGCCCACAAAGAGTTATTTCTGCTGCTCCTGCATTACCTTTCTCAAGTACAGTTTAGATTCGCAGCGCACAGCTTAACAGCAATATGTGACACTAAGCTGGGGCTGCACCCTGAAGTCCATGTCAGTACCGCAGGTTCACAAGGCTTGCCATTCTTGGCTCATTATGACTGCTGAAAACAGCAACACTCAGGACGAATTAGACTGCTCAGGTGTCACTTAATTCCCGTGGTAAACACCAGTTTATGGGGCACACAGCTGAATCAAAACGTGCATACCACAGGCGAATCTTTCCATCAGCGTGGCCGGTTGCAATGCAGTCCTCCGTAGGATGGCACGCTACGCAAGTGAAGTGATTGTTTCCGCTTTTTGTCTTTGTTGCACTTACAGAAAACCTTCAAAAGTTAAAGAAAGTAACTTTAATTATATGAGGCGGTGGTTTGGTTTCAACAAAGCTTCAAAAGGATCAGCTAACGTACATAAAAATTATTTTGACTAGCAGAATTAAACATCTCCAAGTTGTTATAGCTATGTGTGCTCTCAAAAAAACAAACCGACAGACTTATTTTTCTCTCTAGTTCATTAGTTCTTTGCCTTCAATCAAGCTGAAAGTTTTTTCCTCCTTTCTCTCTCCCTTTTCTTCCATGCCCTCTTTCTCCCCCTGCCCCTGTTTTGGCCCTGCCCAATCTGTCACTTGTTTCAGTCCGGCATCAGGCTAAGCATTTACCTGAGAAAAACACACGCCCGAGCTGAGAAGAGAAGCTACCAGTGCCACTGCAGCACCGTGCTGTCTGCCTCTACAGGGGGCTTCTACATAGTCACTACACCCCCTCCAGCATAAAACCAAATGGTTGCTGACAAATATAAAATAACATGCACACACCTCACCAGTTAACAAACATTTATGATGTGTCAGACTGAATCAATATCTGACATTTTCAATCTTACCTGTTCAGCTGTTTCTGTTTAAAAAAATAAATTTGGAGATTAACCTCCTTCACTGATGCCACATATTCACCCTGTTATAGTAAAATAACAATTTAGGACATACAGGTTATGTTCTTACATATGAAATAAAAAAAAAAAAAATCATGTTTCGCTACAAAGTACTTAAAATTGGAAATAACATATAAGCTGATGTTAAGTAAATAATTTCCTATTGTAAGTGTTGTTGGGTTTTTTTTTAATAAAAGAAAGCATAGGGGTCTTACACCGATTCATTTAAGTTTAGTTTCAGTGCTGCTGTACTGGTGTAAAAGCCTAAACAGCATATAGTTCATTTGAGAGTAAAAAGAGCCCCAACCAACCAACCCCCAACAGAAGAAAAAACCCCAAAAGGTGAACATACTTCTCTTCCAAACGCAATACGCTTCGGTGATGCATCCACACCGTCCAAAACCACCGACAGTTCCTTGGCTTCCAAATCTTGGCCTGCTGCTTTCGGCAGCTTCACTGAGACCAGCTGGAACGTATCTGACCAAAGAAAAATCTGCTATCGAAAGGCTTTTACCAGCAAGTTTATGTACATCCCTTACAAAAGAGTTTTACATGCCTTCTACCTTGAAACTAACACGTTGGTACTGTCCAATATTTTCTGTAAGTTTGAAAAAGTCTGTAATACCTTTCAAAACATAACTGCTTCAGATATTTTGATTCAAACAATAATATTGAAGATTAAAGACTAGATAGTGGATACCAGTGCAACTATAAGCAGAAACCAAGCAAAGTTGCACAATATTTGCTCTTGCTCCAAAGTGACATTTGTAGCCATATAGTAAGAGTAAGGTAGAGCTATATAAATACATATTTCAGACAGAATCATAGGAAAAAATATCTAGGCATGTCATTAAATAGGACAAGTCTATTTATGTTAGTACTGCTGAAGGTGTAAGACTAATCTCAAGTACTGTAGCATACCCTGTATCACAGTAAGCACTGCTTAAAGATTTATCACATCTACAACATCACATACGTGCAGTATAGGCTTCAAAAGTGAAGAAAAGCACTTTTTTAGGCAAATAATAAAAAACAGATGTCATGGAACGAGAACAGAAAAAAGGCACAAAAAGCAGGACTGCAGACATCTGTCACAGGAGTTAATAACTACTTTCAAAATTGGTGTATTAAAGCTCATTCTTGCACTGACATAAAGTGGCTTAGACACAGCGTGACCGAGATGGCAAGGATAATGCTAATCACACCGTACCTCTTTCACCTCTCTTTGGAATAATGACAAACACCAAGTCCTCAGAACTAGCAAGTGCATACAGTGCCAGAAGTTTGGATCCTACAGTGAAAGTCTGAAGAAACAAAGAGAAAGAGGTCAACAATTATTACATTTGTGTGTGTGGCTTTCAACAGTGGAAAACGCTAAGTTTTTGCACTGAAGGAAACCCATGTGCTTTAAAGAAATGCTGATGTATTAATTAAAATTCACAATTCTAAGATAAAGAACAAGACCTTTATTCTAGCTAGGACTAATACAAATGTTAAAACAGTAGTAACAAAATAGCAGACATCAGATTTTATGGAAAACCTGAAGGCACCTTACCCCTAACACAAAGCAGAAGGCCCGCCTATAGGAAAGCTCCTCTACCTAGCAGAAAATGGGAGTGACAGGACAGGGAGCGGCCCACATTTTCAAGCCATCGTATTAACTCCTGTTGGCACATCACAACGGGCAGCAGCACACTCCCCAAGAGCTACACTGCACTCCAGACTGCAGCAAGTAGCAGAGTTAGCGTGTCGGTACGTATCCCATCTTTTTCCCCAAAAGATTCTGCATCACCATGAATTTCTGCAGTGGCACTGACAGCAACTGCCACGTTCTATCGCTGCCATAGGTCTCAGGCTGTGTTAATGGCAGAACAACGCGCCTCAGACCGATTTGTGCCCGGCTGCAGAAATCCTTATTCTGCTATCAATGCGTCAGGAATAATTTTGACACGCGCTCAACAAGAATATCTCAACATACTTTAATGGGAATCCCATCCATGAAGTCCCACAGCTTAATGCTGCCATCAAGAGAGGAAGAATAGAGCTGAGGGAAGAAAAACAAAAAAAGATCTAAGTTAAAGCAATATATGAAGGCCAGCTTTGACATAAAATCACAGGTTAAAAGTTGAAGGACTGATTAGTGGAACTGCGATTCCGAGTGGCTGAATCACCAAAAAAGAGGACACAGCCCAGCTCTGTGCTGCCTTCAGAGAAAGTGCGATGGAAATACAACTCTATTATTCTAGTTTGAAATATCCATTTTCACAAACTGTGAAAGGAACAGCAGGTATTTGTGTTTAATCACTTAAGACTAACGCAGTACGGACAGAGATCCGTTATGCAAACACCTATTAACATCTGCATCGGATTCTGCACAGGTAACATGCAGACACAGTCCGTCTTGCTAAATAGCTCTTGTTTATATCGAGACACCAAAAAATTCCCCAGGCAAACCGAGAGCCAGAGCAGGAGCAGCAGTGAAGAGGGAAGGCAGCGCTGGGCAAATTAAAGGGATTTAGTCAAATCTGCATCTGTACCAGCAGACAGAGAGTGAGCAAACACCAACCACAGTAAACGCTGCAGATTTTTTCATGTGTTTCTTCTCCCCCTTTATTATGAAAGGGAAAAAAATTGGAATTTTTGCTAGCATTCCGACTTTGTGTCGTTCCAATCCACAAGTTGTTTCACAGTTGTGGTTTTTTTTTTTACTAGAAAACAGATACCACGTCTACCCTTCCAGAGAAGAGAAACCTCGCGCTGCGATCGCTTCCAGCCCGTTCCGGGGCTCCGGCTGGGCCCGGGGCCCCCCTCGCCCTCCACCCCCAT
>Ga0065711_1038803_pt1 | contig 18396 bp, 12 predicted proteins | sample Hoacrofraction12_FD_59098 | JGI IMG/M metagenome (GOLD analysis project Ga0065711, IMG submission 59098) | Hoatzin crop microbial communities from Cojedes, Venezuela - Epithelial fraction 12 v2 (version 2) | ecosystem: Host-associated > Birds > Digestive system > Esophagus > Crop | place...
GGGGGGGCGGTTCCTCTTCTTTAAATTGGATGTGTTCTCTTAACGGCGTATCTTTCTGAAGGGAACTACTAACGTGTTCTTGGCTAAATGCATTCTTAAAACGGTCAATGTATAACATTAAAGATTCCTGCACTGTATTGTTAATGCTGTAAATGAAGTGAAACATGATTAACAAGCTGTTTGTGAGGGAAGAGAGGGTTTAGAGACCACATAGACTTAGCGAAGCAGTGGAGCGTCCACGTCCTCGGCCGTTCCCTCGGGCCCGGTCTCTTTCCACGGCAGCACGCGATGCTCTGCGCTGCGCGTCGCACCCTGACCTTGGGAGCCAGTGCTTTGCCTCAGCGTCGCTGTCGTTACAATGGAGGTGCTGCACCTGCAGCATTACAGAGGAAAAGGGCTATGTATGGGCAGTAGTTTCTGCTGCTGTTATGCTGTTTAATTTCCAATTTTTTTTTAGTTTGAAGTTTAATTTTCAGTTTGAAGTATGTCAGAACGTTAGAAGAGCATTGGATTTAGATCCCCAAATCTCAAGTCGATGTAGGTGCTTGGAGGCAGCCAGGGCACAAACACAACCAGTGCTAGGAGTGTTTGTGGAAGTCTTAGGAAGATTATTTTTCTTGGGGGAACCTTACAGGCATTTAACATTAATTATAACCTTCAACTTTAGAAGTGCTGCAACCTGCCACTTGCAATTCATAAACCTTATAGGACTTGCCAGCACTTACCAGTGTGGTAGAAACCTCTGGTTTGGGGACCCTATCTATCACTATATAGCCCCTACAGAAGGGGACAGTAGCGTTAAGGTTAATGTAACAAATCTGGATATCAGATTCCCTGGAAAGGAGAAGCATTTTAACTGTCCAATTAGCATAGATGTGCCAGTAAGCACAGATATGCCAGATTTGCTTTTTGACATCCTTTGTGGTATCTGTCCTTAAACAACCTGGAAGCAACACGTGATTACTCTGGTTTTCTCCATTAAACTGTGCTTCATCAACACACTTTAGTGCCTTTTGGCTGTGGCGATTTGCGTTTTGTTCAGCAGAGGGTGTAATAGAACACCCTGGTACAGTGTAACTGAAAGAGTACCAGAAAGTACACGGATTTTTCCGCTGTACTTTTGAAAGCATCAACTGACATAACTCTGTTTTGTGATTTCTAGACTGTCTCTGTATGCAGAACCACAACCCCTTCAGCTTTCATGAGGATTATTTCACCAAGAGAATTTGTGGATGTGATACTAATGAAGCAATATGAAGACGGGACGATGCTGTCTGCTGGTAAGAGGCTACCGGAAATAAATTTAAAAGAAAAAGTAATTAACATGCTGTTTAGTAGTTGCTGGTCTGATATTGATCAGAAGATAAAATACTAGTGGTCTCTTTACATCATTGTGCTCAGAGTGTATAAATCATGTTAACGTTCAGGTAATGATGATGCTGTTGGACTGTGGTTTCTTCCCTTGCTAGGCTTTTAATATTGAATAAGTATTTAATTTACTGTTAAATTCTGGGGTTGTTTTTCTGTGTACTTTTCTTGTTATTTTTTAAGAATTTATAGAACTTTCTAAAAGGAGTCCTGTTTAGGCTAAGTCCTGTTTTGACATTTTCTGCAATGCCTTTGGATTTTGGTGAAGCCATTGAATAAATGTACCACTCCTGTATGTGGAAATAATTATTCTTATGAAACCAAATAGTGCTGATTTTCAAGGGGTTGCCACCGCATGAAAGGATGTGGTTTTGGGGTTTTTTTGCCTTTATCCTGTTGTTTACCTGTTACAAGTCAGTGCTTTTATTGCCCCGCTGTTCAGCTGTCCCGTTTTCCCATCCTGTTCAGGAATGCCTTGCCAAGAATTTACTCACTTGCTTGAGTGCAGCTTCTCGGCAGTCAAGTGGCATATAGCTCTGTGGCACAGGTTTGCTGGAAGCAACCTGAATGACCTCTCAAGCAGAGCAGTGTCCTTGCACAACATGGGTTCAGTGAAACTCCCTCAAAGCAGCTTGCTTGAAGTAACAAATATTTTTCTCTTTTAGTGAGTTTGCTTCTCAGCTGGTGCTTTGAGTACCAAGGACTCTGCTCTTTCCCATCCTCTGTGAATTTGACACTTTTCTTAAATATGATTTCTTATAGCCACCAATGTGGAACACCCACTGTGTCCTCTTCAACCAAATTTCGTGAGAGGTTTTAATTATCCCTGTGGCTGTTTCTGTCTACCTCTTCCAGGGTAAGAAGCGATCTATTTGAATATTATGTATTCTGAAGCCCTTCTTATTCATTGTGTGATGTGTTTATGTGCGTATGGCCACATGTGATCTGTCGCCTCTGGGCAGTAATTTGTTTCTGTCTTCCTTAGGCTGGTAACCATTATGACTGAGTGCCCTTTTTGTTCTCTTTTTTGTGCAATGTATCAGTCTCTCTTCCTAGCGGGACGTCAGTAATGTTACGGGAACCATCCTTATGGTAGGATTCTTGCTGACCTCTTAAGCGGAGATTCAGCAGAACATACAAGTATGGTCTGAATTTTTGAGAAGGAGTATCTGGTTGTTTATTACATTGCCATAATTCATGAACAGAGTCGTGTACCTAATTAGGGCCTAGTTTAACTGCAGTCAGACTTGTGGGGATGGCCACGTTCATTGAAATTTGGAATTAGTGTCTGTTGTTTGTTTAAAAACAAAAGTACTTAGAAATAGCTATCACCAGTCAATACATAAGAGAGTCGTTGTAAAGTTCTTAAATGTTTTTAAACTGCTGGCTATAAAATCACTTGCATTGTCTTTGCAGGGAGCCAGACAGGACTCAACTCCTCAGTTTCTTTCAGACTGATCTTGGTGGCTATCTTCCCCAGACGGTGGTGGATTCCTTCTTTCCAGCTAGCATAGCTGGATTTTATAGCAACCTGACGAAAGCTGTTAAGACATTAAGAGTGTGAGAAGACCAATTGCTGATGTCACCAGCTGAGGGTAGGAAAAAACCTGGCAGCTTGAGGGTAGGAATAAGAAGTTGGCCTTACAGGATTTTACTACCAGCAAAGATACTTATGAAAGGTAGCAATGGACTAAGTAAATTTTTAAAACAGCGTTTTCTGCTTGTCTCTATTCAAAGCAATGCATTCTATTCTAGTATGATATGCTTCTTTTTCATGATTAGAAAAGTACCACACCAGAGGCGGGCAGAATCCTGGAGGCAGCACTGCTGCCTGTCTGCGGGGAGAAGATACATATACTAGATCAGTTCTTGGCCACGCTTTGTCAGTGTCCATGAGGAAGAGCATTGCTAAAATACGCTTAGCTCTACAGTGTTATCCAGGTGCAGGTCAATCCTGTTTTGTCTCTGAAGCTCCCTGTAGACTCCTGTGGAACACTGTTCCGTCCCCAAAAGAAGAGGTAGCTCTTTTGCTGCCAGCACTCGCTGCTAAGATGCTTCAAGTGGGTCCACGCCAGCAAGTGGTAAAAGCCAGAACAAACTGGATTGTGTAGAAGATCCCACTTGTTTGTTCCAGCAGACTTCAGTACTGATGGTAAATATGCCTTAAGTGCTTTTTTTTTGAAATCAAGGTTCAGCAGTGCAAATCAGTTCACAGTTCTGTGGGTTGGCAGATAGACACTCTTCCTTTCTCCCCTCTGTACCAAAAGCAGTGATTTCCACAGTGTCGTGAAACAAACTGCACTGGCGTAGTGGCAGTAAAGAGGATTAAGCACTTTACTTGCTGGTTTTTTAACTGTACTTGAAATGACCATTTTTAACTGCACTTGAATGATTTTCAGCCTCTTGTGGTGAGAGGTTTTAATCTTTTCTGTATCTTAGTCTTGACTTGACAGGTCATAAGGACATTGCGTTTTCTCTGAGACTGGTTTGCCTCACACTTGTCTTGGGACGTCAGCTCCTGATCTTGTGTGCAACGATGTGGCCAGCCTTAGAAAATATTTATGGTGCTGGTTACTGCAGGAATGTCAGACATTACTGTGGATTGCATATAGTTAACAAAAGGAAAAAGAATTGCTAAATTAGGAATTTAAATGCAGGTTGTGATTTTAATGCTGTGGCTTGATTATTTAACAAGGTTAATATGCTTTGCTTTCTGTCCCTGTATTTGTTTTATGTTTAGTATAGGGCATAGACTTGCACACAAATTTTTCACTGTAAATCTCACGCTATGGAGTAGATTTTTCAAGGAATTGGTTTTTAATCTAGTCTCCTTTGTATACAAAGATCTAAAAACTTGTATGAGTGTGATGAAATAAATATTTTTCTGCTGCATCTTGCTGTTTTTCCTGAATCGTCCTTTAAAAATGGTTCCTCATGCACCTGCTTTGCCATCAAGGAAACGTAAGAGCCACTTGGACCTTCAGCATCTCTGAATTCAAGGCAGCAAGGCCTTCACTCCTGTTTACACCCGCTGCTATCAGAGCATAAAGGTGTTTCAGTGAGAACACTCACCCTCTTGACTTTTGTCCTTGGTTGGTTCTTATTTCCAATGTAGATTGCTGCTTTCTGTACTTACGAAGAGTAACAAATGTGCTGAGGAGAGATTTGGGCCCTGATCTTACAGAGGCTCATATATATTTTTCTAAATGTACCAAAGTTTTTAAGGCATGAAGTTCAGTATCTCGACAAGTCTTTGCAGGACTATGGTTAATTAGCAAAATATTCAAGGAGAAGGGCTCATGTCACTGCTTGTTATTCCTGCAAGTAAAACTTTTGCAGGCAATAGGGCTTTTTCTTAGCTATTTATTATGTATTTTTTTTTGTTTTTTATTGCTCTGAGCAATAAAGGTGGTAGGTGAGGCTTTTCTTTGGAATAACTTCAGGATCCTTTTTCTGAGTGCTCAACATGTTCTGTGCAGAAGGAATTTAGAGCGCTTAACATTCAGCCTTCTGCCCTGCCAAATGGGAGATGGAAATGTCTTGGCAAAGGTCATCTTGTAAGATGTCGGAGGACTCCCCAGTGAGACATGCTGCCTGTCACAGAGCATGTTTTGACTTCTTTTGATCTTGGCAGATGCCAGGAAATGCAGAGGCATGCAAAAACTGAAAAACTTTGACAGTGGAGCAAGAAGAGCACCTCCGGAAAAAAACAAGATCAAACCTGTCTTGGTGGTTCTATGTCAGTTCTTAAATTGATGAAATTAAATAGCTGTTTCATGTGAGGACACCTTCAGAAGATGGCATTGAAGTAATGAAGGCATTCTGTGCTATGGCTGTAGCTAGTCCAGTTTCTGTTGTTGAAGTTATGAAGCTGACCAAAAAGTGTGATCTGTCTTTTACAGAAAATAGCTTTAACAGTGCCAAAGAGTTGAGGCCTGCTTTTCTGTACAGAAATCATTCATGGTTTTCCTGTATTGGTGGTATGGGCAAGTGGGTTGGAAAAAATCTTAGAATCTTAGAATATGTACCAGGCATTTACTTAGACTTTGTCAAGCCTAAGACAATAATGCAGGTTAAGTTAAATAAAAGAAATTCTACAAAAAATGAAGAATTTGGAGAGTTTCAGGTAGGTACCTGTTAAAAATCTACATAAGATTCCCTCTCACTTTTTTCTCTTACGGTGGTTGCTACCCAGTTCATAGAAATTTTGTTTTGAGGATTGTTTGGGTTTTGGAAAAGACAACTCAATTGGGAAGGGGTTTGGAAGTGTGGGGGCAGATGGCTTGGCAAGAATGTTCTTTCAACGGTGAACATAGAGTTGACTGGTGAAGCAAGTTACATGCCTGGATTCAATTAATACCTTCTGCTGTCTGTCCTACTTCCCTTCTCTCAGTTGCTGTTTCTGTGACATTGTGTTAAGTGCATGGAGAACAGCTTCTGAACTCCTGCAGTTTATGGTTGGGGGAAATTCATTGTAGAAGGGTGCAGCAAAATTCCTGACTATGGGAAGGTGAACAGCCGAGGACAATAATGAGTGGCTTTTGACTGGCGAGTTGCTACTTCCATCCTGATGTTGCATCTCTCGCTTTAGTGAAGTAGGGCAGAGAAGACCAAATGGGTGCACAAGACCATCTAGCCGTAAGGACACGTGCTGCTGCTGTTGGAATTCCATACAGAGCACACTGCCAAAATGCCGATAGCAGCATCTGAACCACGGATTTATCTCAAAGTTATTTAGTGTTTCCAGAACAAACATTTGCATTTAGAACTTCCAATTCCTAAATACTCTCACTGGTATTTCCCCTTAGAAAATTAACACAGACGCTTCAAAAAATACGTGTGGTTAGAAGATAAGACTTGGTTCTAAATGGCCTTGTTGCTCTTCTGCTCTCGTCCTTGGAGGCCTCTGGCCAGAGGAGGGTTAGGAAAACCTCTGTTATATTACTCTCAGCTGCCTGCCTCACCTTTACAATGCTGTAAGACACTCCTTTCCCCCAACCCCATGTCTGCCTGCTGGAGCTGAGATGGCTCTGTCAACTGCTAGTAGGAAGTTACCCTAGACAGGTTTTGACTGTTCCAGCTGTTCTATGGCTTGAATAGAAAGGCTGGAGTATTCCAGGACACGTTGTCATTTTGACACACAAAGTTGCATCCCTCTTGCTCTGCCTTTTGCGTGTTCTCTAAGGCTTTTTCTTTGCTGCAGTGTTTAGTTGTAGGCTTGCAGACACAGTTTTTCCTCCTGGAAAGGTAAGGCAGGGAGCAAGACTTGCAGAGTAGGACTGAAACACAGAATGCACTTCTGATAGTTGTTAAGTTAATGGCTTAAAATAGGAGACTACTATAGCTGACGCATAGTTTATTACAACCAGTATATTAGTAATAAAGTCATTATTTTATAATTCTACACTTTGTAACATCTGTTTCTGAATGTTGAAGTAAGAATCATGTACATTTTGTACACATCTTATTTTAGCCCAGGCAGCTTGCTCTGTAACTGGCAGTAAGATCATGCGTACTTTTCATATGTGCTTTCTGAGTATCTTGCTGTGCCAGCCAAATGGCTGCAAGTAATAAAATCCTTTTTTGTTTGTAATATTGGCAGTAGTCTAATTCCTTCTCTTACAAAGTTTCAGATGTTTTGGTGGTATCAGAGCTTGGGTTCTTCTTCTTGATGATAGCTGTGATGGGCCCATCAGGTAATGCCTTGATTATATTCCATGCTTCAAAACGAGTGAGTCCTTGCATGGCAGTTGTGTGCACTTGTAGTAGCTCATCACCAGGCTGAACAGGGCTGCTTTGTTCTAATGCAGTCCCTGGTGAAAGAAAATGAATTTCCATTAATTCTTTGTGTGCAGGAGTCTTAAATGGATCTTTCACTTCTTAAGGATCACCAGCATGTTTGGTATAAACCACCTGGTCTCAGTAGGCAACAAATTACTAGAACTGCACGGGATAACGCTGCATTTACAAAAAATACAATTTTTGTGGATATAAATCAGCAGTCAGTTATGAACTGCATGAATTTGAATCAGCTGAGAACCTGCCATGTGCACATTTAAATATGTTTACCTTTAAATATCCTATTGATGATGATGGGTTTATCTCCATGAACAGAGCCCTTCCCTCCTTCCAGACTGAATCCTAAGCCAGCAGGTGTTTTTTCTAGAGTTACAGTGCAGATTGTGTCTTCAGTTGCTGGAAACAAAGGGAAAGTTAGCAGATGGGCACCACATAGTCTGAAAAGCTAAAATATCTGTTACAAAAAATGAACTTCTGTTTTGTTTGCAAGGAAACATAATCTGCCAAATAAAAGAGAAAACTATAACTTTTAATTCCTCTTTTTGTCATTGTAAGGCCCGCTGGGGAGAGAAAGTTGTGCCTGAATTCATAGCAGAATGGAAATATAAAAATCAAAGCTGGTGACATTTACTAGATTTAGAAAATCTGTTCAATGAACCAAATTTAAGGTAAACATATTTGGCTTCATGATAGTTATGAAATTGTTATTGACTACAAAGCTGCTAATGCTTATTTGCAGTATGTAAATAAAGCTACAGATCTCCAGATTATGCTTTAGAAAATAAAGATACAAAAATGTCTTAAGAATGTGAAAGGTTCTGCAAAAATCTGACCTTGCTATGTTTCAGATGTAGCCACCTGCTGTATCAAACAATAGCACATTGTTTGTTCAAACTGAAATTCTCTTTCACAGAGAAAAAGTCTTATAAACTAGAATCTAATAATATTAGAATAAAGAATCACTGTTCACTGAGTTGTCATTATACCTTCAATTAAATCTGTTACTACAATAATAATCTTTGTATGTCTACAGAAATCCTTACAGAGGATCACACTTGGAGTTTCTTTTAAGAGGGTTCCATTATTTCTTTCCCTTTCCAGCAAAGTTATTTCATATGTCTGCTTCAGGAATGTTTCATTAACCATGTTGTCTTTAATTCGTGGTTCTTGGATTTACACAGCCAATGCTGAGCTCCTTTATGAAGACCCAGGATTTCAGGTGATGAGTAAACACTTAGCAGGTGGGGGCTGCAAGGTAATGCTGCTGAACTTACTCACCAGACTCTCGTGAGGCATCACTTGCTACTGAAGATGTACTAGAGTTGATTGAAACATTGAGATTTTTTTCTCCCTCTTTAGTTTTTCTAGTGACAACAACAGCTTGTCTGGGTTGTCGAGCCTGTCGCAGAATTGCTGAGGCATCATTATGAGTCACACCTTTAAGAGACTTTCCGTTAATGGATAGTACTTCATCTCCTTTCTGAATAGTTCCTTCCTGAGACGCTAATCCATTGGGAAACACTTTGTGAACCTATTGAAGAGCCCATCACCACACATAAACACAAGGAAAGAGGAAAATAAGGACAAATCACTCAGTTAATACATAGTACCTTGTGCATTTTCCATTGTTTGCCAGGAACAAGTTGCTTCTAGCACGTTTTAGGACTAAGGGCTGAATAGATTTGTACAGAGTTCTTCTGGGCACAGCCCTCCTCAAGCAGCTAGGCAATCTGTCTAGCCCTGGTTACCAGATGGCCAAGGCCTTGCTGCCCATGGTATGTACCTTGCCAATGCCGATTCCTGACCCTCTCACTGCTCTGCTAGTGGGAGGGTGAAGGTGTGAAGCTAGTCTCTAGCTTCCAAACCCATTGCATGTCCATTCGCTCACCTCATTTCTCCTGACCACCCTGCATGGTCTTCTATAAGCATGTGAATCTGGTGTTGGTTACTTCCTGCTGAGGGCTGTGTGTTATTCTGCATTTGCCTTCAGAGCTGTTGGGGAGTATGGTGACCAAGCAAACAGGACACCACAGCCAATCACCTGGAGAGGGCAGCTCTGTGCACGAGGAGCCTGTTTTCACCCATTAAGACCATGATTCTGCTGACCCTATCAGTACAGCTGCCTTCTTTGATTATGCCAAAAGCCAACCTCCGTAATAGAAAGCTACAGAGTAAGTTATGTATTTTTAGGCAGAGTAGTTGGTTCTGGAGTATTTTTTAAGAAAGATGGTACTTACTGTTACCACTTTGTTTTCTAGATCAATGCCCCCAGCCAGGCTGAATCCAAGCCCGGTATCTTCTTCTTTATGCAAAATTGTAACATGAATATCATCAAATTCCTAGGCAGAGAAAGAAATAATGTCAAGAACTTCCCAATGGATATGTCAAGATAATTGGAAAATTATCATGTTTTCTTTTTGTCTGTTGTGCATTTTATAAGGAGACTTAGTGGCATAAGCATAATACCAATGCAAGTTTAGTGTTTGGTTTTGATCAAATTTATGTAACGGTTGCCTATTTTATAAAATGCTATTCTGTGTCTAAAATTGTTCTGGTTTGGTAAACAGGTTATAAGTTGGATCTGGACCATAAACTGAATTATATTAAAGAGTATAGATATGTACTGTAGAAACAGAAAATATTGTTGGATCATGTTAGAGGACCTTTTCACTGAAAAAGTGGAAAAAGAATTTGGCATACAACTCACATGGATATAAGTGTCAGAGCTTAAAAAAATTGCTTCTCAGTCTTATTTTTATTTTTTTAACAATGTTCTAGTAAGTTGTCTGTGACTGTGTTATCCCAAAGATGAGTTTTTATAGGGTAACAACCTAGTTTCCTAAGGAAACATGGCTTTCTTGGCCACAATTTCACAATCATGTTCTGTATGTGAGCAATCCTTTGATATTGTGTCGTTTCCTTCCACAATTGAATCCACTGGCCAGCTGCAACCAGGCAGAAGGTACATGCTGCTCAGAGACTGTGCTGAAAATTGCATGAAAACAGATGTCTTGATATGAGAGGCGCTAACGTTGAGGGCACATTACTCCTAATCAGACCAAAAATACCCAAGTGGGATATTGACAGGAAACACAAATTGATGCAAAACTTTGCTTTCATAGATTCTGCTTGCCGAACATTGTTGATTGCAACATACTAGCAAAGTTTGATGCAGTCAGTAAGAATTTGCATCTGACATGAAGTAAGAATTTGTGTCTGACATGAGATATGTCTACCTAGTATTCTGAAAGGCAGACATGAATTCTCTAGCCATGCTCCATGCAGTACAGACACAAACCAGGACTAACCTGGGAGACATGCCACTGCAGTTAGCTAAGAGGCAAAAACTGTATTAGGTTAGGTTCATTGGTGCGTTAATGCAGTTACGCTGCTTTTGCACAGCTTGGAGTGTCTTAACACAGCAAGCATGTAGCTACCAACAGAAGCTGAACTGTTTTCAGTGCAGAGCTAAGGATGTAACCTGCTTTTTCTTTGAGTGTAAGCAGTCTTTAAAAGCCTTTACAGTTCTGGAATGCATACCTTTAACCTTGATTTTGACTTATTCTGAGCTTTCTCATAACTCTGGATTAATCCAGTAAGACTAAAGGTTGCTCAGTGTCCCAAAAATGAGGTGTTTGGGTATCTCAGACTGGCAACCCAAATAAAAAGAAAGACATCTGAAATATCAATGCCTACTTCTGCATACACTGACCTTACCTGCTGAATAACTGTTATCCCATTAGTTAAATGGGTATAACACTTGCTTAGTTATCTTTGAAGACTCCTTCAAGATTTTTGATCAAAAGAGCTAAACATGACTACTGGTACATATTGAGATGACTGTTTTATCTGTTCTAATTTCAAGTTGCAAAGATTAACCAGGCACTTCCACTCCACAGCTTTCTGAAAATCATGCACAAAAAGAAACAGCAGATTTACCTTTAAGGTTGCTTCATCTAGCGATTTGACTTCCTCTATGAGCTTCGCTAACTCTTCAGGGGAGAGCAGAGAGATGACAGACTGCCCTGACACACCGGATGCTTGAGGTGAGCCATGTTCCTGTTTCTCTTCCTCCTTCTCGTTGTCAGCTAGGCTCACAGTATATTCTCTCAACTCGGAGAGGCTGTCCCATTGTGACAGGAATAAAAAAGAAACGTTGAGTTATGAAAGAACATGCCCACAAAAGCATAGCACAGACATATTTTGACCTTATCAGCATTTAATTGGGGTGATAGCTCCTATAATAAGTGTTGTAAATACAAATGTAAATTAATCACATTAGCTTAACAGAACTAAGATCCATCACAAAAAAGAATAGGAATAATCTCTTGGCCCCAGCGAAAATAGACTTACATCTCCTTTATCATGGAGATGCTAGAAATATTCCTCCGTAAGCAGGAGGAAGTGTGCAATATACATGCGCTTATATAGTACAAATTGAAAACAAGTGTGACAGTCATGTGAGTCATACAACCTTTGTGCTCTAAAAAGTTCGTGCTACTAATTTAGACTGTTAATCTGTCAGCAGATCAACACAGATGCTCACCTGTGCTGATGTGCAAATCTGATTGTTAAATATGGTATCTTACTTCAGCGAAAACCCAGTGTCCAGGTGATGATTCTCACTTGCGGGTGAGAGAGAAGTCCCGTCTTCCTCCGCAGAGGACTGAGACAAGGTGTCCAGAGTTTCCCACGCACTATTTCCGGAGGAGACTGGAGACTGAGGAAGGCAGAGCAAAGATCTCATCAAAGCAGATGACACCTGGCTACTGATGGAATAGATTTTGCTACACTTTTCATCGTATGGCTTCATCATCTCACAAGACTGGGTAGCAGTAAGTGGAAAGCTTCGTGACCTTAAACTGTGCGCTTTTGCTACTGACACAAGAGGGTAAGTTGCAATGTCTTCTGTAGTTAAGAGACCTGAGGAATTTTCAGTGTTGGCATTGTTGTTTTTCTGTGAACTAGCCGCAAGGACCTCCCTGGCAGAGGAATATCTATCTAGGCTCTTTGTACCTGTGACCACAGGTGACTTGGACTGTTGTTGGCTAGTTTCACAAGGCTGGAGAAAGGCTTGGTTTAAATGGGCTGGAGTCACTTCTGACCCCGTTGCAGTGGGAGAGTGTTCTTTCTGGACTGATGGTTTCAGGCTAAGCCTTCGGTGTAACTTTTCGGGTGACTGCGGAGCACTCAAGGATTCAAATGAGCTTATTCTTTGTTTTATCGATGATCCCCTGGTAGAGACACGGGATAAGCTAGACTGCAGTTCTTTGCTGGAAATACTCTGAAGGTCAGGAGGACTTTGATTTGCCTGTGCTTTTAGATCTGAATTTGCTTTCCTCAATCCTTTCAGACTTTGGCGAAACCAGGCTGGCTTAGGTGCAACAGGAGGACCCTTTTTCACATTGTCATTTTCATCTGATTTTAGCACTTTTGAACTGACTGTTTCTGATTCTGAGTTCTTCAGAACTGTCTCTGAGCTGCTTTGATTTTGATTCTCTTTCTTTGTGTCGATGCCAGGTTGCAAATCTAAGTGGACATTGTCTTCACTCATGGTGGGATTAAATAAGCTTTTAATGCAGTCAGAAATCTTAACCCAAGGGTCTTCTGTTGTTGTATCAAGACTATAATCTACACGTGCTTGTCTTTTAAGTATGGGCCTTTGTATTGATGAAAGTGGATACCCTGTATTAGAGAAACATGGATTATAAACAAGCCTACTTCTCCATCCCTTATCTATGCATTGCTATTAATTCATTAAATTTGAATTTTAGTTAAGCCCCTAATAGGTATTTTTCAAGGTTTCTAAAAATTTTAAACTTTTTTAAAATTCACAACTCTTGATCTACAAGTTCCAATTTCTGACACTGAAATTAACTGAAAAACAAGGCTCTTCTGTGCTTATACACAAGATCCGTTTTCTGAAGGACCCGCAATTTCTATAGGTAACCTGAAATTCTGAGGTGCTGAAGTCATGATACAGGCTATAACAGTTAAAATAGAAGGCTAAAATTGCAATGTTTGCAGCCTAGTGAAAAAGCTGGTGTTACAGTGATTTTTAAAAAATCATTTTGCTTTCCTGCCTTTATAAGTATATCCCATTCTAAAAAGAAACTCCCATGAAGATCTTTGATTAATATTTATGCTTCTTTAAATTTATGAAGGCATTTCCAGTTGTATTTTTCTAGTAAGTAAAAACTCAATTCTGAAGTAGGAATATTTTTTACATCGCAGACTGATAAAGCATTTTAATGTTAGACATGGTAGACCTGAATGGCAGCAAACTTTTTTTTGTGCAGTTACACACTTACTGTTATCTGCTTCAATGTAAATAAAAATATATTTTTTAAGGTACCATTAGTTTTTTAATGATCTGAGCCAGAAATTACAGAACTACAGAATGGTTTAGGTTGTGAGAGACCTCTTGAGATTGTCTAGTTCCCTTAATACTAAGTTTCCTTCATTCTAACTAGCACAACAAGATACTAATTTATTATCAGTGGCTTGTACCATTGCAACACATGAGCCTTGAAACTACGCATAAAAATGTCCTTTAGAAATGCTAGAACTAACTTTTAATATTAAATTTTCAATATAAATAAGCAGTTTCATCTCAAGAAATACAGCAATAGTGTACCTGTCCATTAACAGTTTTTTACAATAAATCATCTATTATGGTTCTTTTGATATAGTTTCCCCATTTTTTTAAAGATTAATCAATACTTTGAAATTTCATCTCTTCACCCCAAAATTTACAAATATGGGTTGAAGTCTACTTTTAAAGAGAAAGGTGAAGTCACCTTGATACCCATTTTGGAATCCAAACTCAATGCTACGTTCAGCTGCAAAAAAAAGTTCATGGAATTAAACATACCTAAGTTTGCTTTCCTTTCTTGATCTCTGCCCACTGGAACAGCAGTTGTGTGTTCAGTATCACATGCTGCAGGAGAAGTGGTAAAGGCACCGTGGGTTACATCAGTTTGATGTCCCTCTAGCATTGGTTCTCCAACTTCCTGCTGAACAAACAGGAAGTAGAAGTGTGTCAGCATGTAGTTATACAAACCACACTACATATGAATCTGGAAAAAAAACATATTTTCATTTGGTTTTAATCTGAAAACAAATATTAAATACAAATCAAGCTTTCACTTCTGCTTGGGATGTAATCCTCGTAGGACTTTATTTATCCTATATTTCAAGAGTGCTGGCATGGTATTTTATGGTTACATTTGTAAACAGACTGAAAAAATGCAATTAACACTTCAAAAATTTAGTAATAAACTTTATAGTAAACTAAAAGACTTCCTACTATAATTTTTTATTTTTGTAAAATCAGCCGTTCAGTAGACCTTTGCAAACCAGTCAAGCAAATTTCCTCTAACTTCATATTTAACTCTCTTGCCTATTGCCCTTAAGCACAAGTTAGACAAGCTAAATTATTACTGCAGTTTCAGAGCTCTCCCTTTCTTGTTTTTGGCTGGAAATGTAGGGTGAGAGGATTAGTTTGAGGTTGCAGTAAATGTCACTCTCAACATCATGCTCTGGAATTTCTTGATTCTTTTGTAACCAATGATACCGAGTTACCATCTCCTTTGCTGTGATGCTGGAAGTGCTCTCTGCTATGCAGTTAAGCTCCAGGATTGCTAACAGGTACAAAACCAAACAGGACAGAGAGTGAAGGTCTAGAAACAAATGAGATTGTCCTGAAAAAATCAGTAACTGAACAATTTCTTAGCTTTTCTGTAGTGGGGTGGTGTTTGTGATGCCACTTCCTTGTTCCAAGAAAACCTTTCTTCATTCCCTGCTTACTAGGGTCCTTTTTGAAAGTCGTGCTTGTGTTCTGCTGCTGTTAGATGTGGACATCAGATGTTCAGGAAGTGATGTAGCCAGTTTGGAAGCACTATGAACATACAGTTTGATCTTACTCTTTACTGATGGTAGTCATACCTACCTTTTTACTAACGCAGCTTAAAGCACAGTCGAAAATATCTGTAAGCTTTCTTTGTTATGAAAAAGCAACTTTACAGTCTGCAGAAACCCCGTATAAAACTGTGGTATGCAGGCCTCAAAGTGGCTAATACAAAATGTTTGGGGGATAAAGGTTAAAAAAAAATTCAAAAGCAGTAATAAAACCTTCTCTTAATGATGTGAAATACATTCTGACAAGAAATCCTCTCTCCTCGGGACTTAAAGGAGCTATTGCCCTGAGATATACAGCCTGTCTTACTAGAAGAAGTTATCTTCATTAACAGAGCTTGTCTTTTCATTGATGTTATTGATCTTAAGTTTTATTTTTTTCTCCTTATCATTTAGCATAACTGAGTACTGAAGAATGATAAGTTCCATGCAGGGATAAGTTCAACAAATACTTATTTCCCTAAATTTCACTTCTGAACCGTGATTTCCTAGTAGCTGTTGATGAATATGTTTCTGCTGCTCTCTTCTTAGGGGATGATAAAAGAATGAAATTACATGAGGTGCTGAATTGAAACTTTCTTGGATATTAACTTTATACATGGACTTCAGTCTGAGCTGTATCATTTTATTTTAATCTCTTCATCTTGGGAACTGTGGGGTGGGGTTTTTGGCATTGTATTGAGATCTGCTCGTTTCTGCTGGTATGTTACTAAACCCAGGGGAAAGAGGTTTCATTTTTAAACAAACCACAACTTTGTTTCAAAATGCAGATCTTACAATCTCTCACACTCATGCAAATGTGGAACACTCTGTTTCTGTTCTGTCTTAGATGAGAGGGAACTGAAATTTAGTAACATATAAATATACACTCAGTTTTCAAATACTGTATCTCATCAACAAATACGTGTCTCTCACAATTTAAATAAGTTTGTTTAGTGCCTCCTGGTCTCATGAAATGTGTATGAGCCCAAGATTACCTGCTGTACATAATATTAGTGCCTTCTTCCAATAAAAATCCACTATTGAAACAAATAAATTCTGTCACAACTTCTCTACTTCATAAATTATTTGACTCTGTAAGTGTGGAGGTTAGGACCAACCATACCAAGCTGACATCAGAGCCTGTGCAAACTTCTCCAGTCCCAGACCACAGCACGTCGCTGTTCCAGTTGCGCTGGAACCAGAGAGTGCTCGATACCACCGGTGGCACATGTTCGCAAGGAACGACAGTGAAGGGTTCAAATTCATTGTTGCTGTTGCTCTCACTGGGATTTTAACTCAGATTCCTTGGTAAAGAAGAAAATTTCATTCAGATGCTTCTCTGCCTTCTGACCTTGGTTTGAACATCACGTTTTGAACCAAACTGAGATACATATGTCATTTTCAAAACAGAAGAGCCTGCTCCCCTTTCCCCAGTCCTCACATAGGTACGCACACTTTCTCTTTCTTCCTGCCATCATACCCAGTCACTTTGCTTTCCTCCTTCCCGTGTCTCAAAAATCTGCAAACGTAAGAAGAATTTTGCAAATTTTGTTTTACCTGAACACTTGCAGAAGGTGATACAGCCACTTCTGATACAAGCTTTTCTTTTCCGTCTGCGTTACACTGGTCATTACATGTACAGTCCTGCTTAAAATATTTCCTTGGTGGAGGCTTGGGCTTTGATGATTTAGGTTTTCTAACGAGGATCTCTGATGATTTCTTAGTGTTTTGCAAGGGTCGACATCCCTCACTGTAAGTAGGAGGGGAATTTCTCTCTGAATTGTTACCGGACAATGAGTAGAGCAGGCCAGGTTGTCTGGTAATTGGTACATCAATGCTATGTACTCTTGCTTTCAAGTCAGTCACTTGGTATGCAGCACCATCACTACATGAGGACCTAGGGTTGTAGCTGCTGTCACTGCTGGAGCGGGTCATTATCTTCTGTGTCCTGCGGTTGCAATGAGCAGCATTCCTTTCAATATGTTTTTCACATGGGTGTCTTCCATGCCAGCTAGTTTCTAGTTTTTTAACACCTGTATCAGGAACATGTTCAAAATGTCTATTCAGATACATGCAAAGTGCTCACTTCTAAGATTCAGCTTATTAAATTTGCAGCTAAATACTATCATCGGTTGATGCAAAGGTATGATTTATGCACTAAAGTCTTGTAAATTGAACAGTCAACAGTTACACTCTTGAACAGCAAAGTAATATTATGATTTCCCTATACATATATATCAGCAGTATAGTTTTACTGAGGATGGTTCTGTTACTTCTGGCCCTCTAAGAGAAATGAGGACACTAAAAGGAGTATCATTGCAACATGTTACTGTGGGAGGATGTCAGAGCTGAAATGGGTAAGTAGCTCTAACCATGACTTCATATGTCTTCCCTCACAAGGGGATTAACAAGCCATTTGTCCCCAGGACATCAACTGCATTGTGCAGTTCCTTGCTATCACAGTCCTGTCACCTGCTGACAGTTGTTTGAAAAGCTTTAAGCAGAAGTTATGATTTGGAAAGGATAAGCAAGAGCAAGAGAAAATTTTCACAGAAATTTTTGCTGGCAGTCAGACAGATGTGGTCTTTCCTCATCTCTCGGCTAACATAACTTAGGAGGCATGTTAGGAGCACTGTCCTGTGATGTTTCCTCCTCTTCCTTTCTGCTCCAGGTTAATTCTCTGTTAGCAAGGATTCTAATACAGCATGTACTCATCCTATATACCTTCTAGGTCAAAATTACTATGTCTCAATGAACACACTTATTCCCTTACCTTCAGTACTCCATTGGTGTCTCTCCTTTCCAAATCTGTTGTTTTCCACAGCTTGTGCAACAGCTTCTTTTAGCTGTTGCTCTGATACCTAGGAAATATCATGCCATTATACTTTCATGAGATTGCTGTGGGGTGAGTAACATTGAAACATTTGTTCCTTTCACAAAGATTTTTAAGTCCTGCAAGTCATCTAATGGAAATGAATAGACCTAGTTATATCACGTATTGCTTAATTTTAAAGCTAAGTGAGAGCACACCATTATATTTGTATATATTCCAGTATAGCTGAAGTATATCTACGGATGTGCTGTTTATATTGGTTATTTAGGTAAAATGGGATCTTTCAAATATAAATGTTCTTTTGCGTATTTCACTAGAGGTGGAGTTCTGGATTTACTGGTATAAGATAATTTAATACTCTGTTTTTATGATAATTTATCACAGAATCACAGAATCACAGAATAGTAGGGGTTGGAAGGGACCTCTGTGGGTCATCTAGTCCAACCCCCCCGCCGAAGCAGGGTCACCTACAGCAGGCTGCACAGGACCTTGTCCAG
>Ga0065711_1038804_pt1 | contig 18394 bp, 15 predicted proteins | sample Hoacrofraction12_FD_59098 | JGI IMG/M metagenome (GOLD analysis project Ga0065711, IMG submission 59098) | Hoatzin crop microbial communities from Cojedes, Venezuela - Epithelial fraction 12 v2 (version 2) | ecosystem: Host-associated > Birds > Digestive system > Esophagus > Crop | place...
TCCATTTTCAGAAGCGGAGCGCCCTGTGCTGCCCGGACTTTCCTCCTGCATCCTGCGATGCCGGCGACAGACCGGGGTACTGTTTCCGGCTGCAAAGTTACTACATTTTTTTTAAAAGTAACAACTTTTTTTGAAATATTGATAAATTCAAATAATGTAAAAAGTTTCATCCGGTGATTAAACTGCCGTTAAGGGGATACGTCAAAGTGTTAAAAAGCGACAAATATTAGGACAAAATGGCACTTTTGACAAAAATGACCCTATATTTGCATTGCAATTTGAAAGAAGACAGAATATTTAAATTAAAAAGTATGAATATGGATTTCAAGAAAATTGGACTTAGCGTACTTACTGTCACAATGACAGCAGTACCAGCTACAATGTTGGCATCATGCAACAGCACCCCGACTCCTGCTACAGCAGCCGTATCGGCAGTTCCGGGACAACCCGTAGACCTCACATACGCAGCCGAGAAGGCCCTTCCTTGTGTGGTTCATATCAAAAACACACAGAACGCGAAAGTGCAGACCGTAGAAGTGGAAGACCCCTTCGGCGATTTCTTCGACCCCTTCGGATGGTTCGAACAGAGAAGAGGAAACAACGGCAAGCGCAAGCAACAGGTACAGACCCCGAAGCAGGAAGCCACCGGTTCGGGCGTCGTGATATCCAAGGACGGATATATCGTAACCAACAATCACGTTGTCGACGGGGCTGACGAGCTCATCGTTTCGCTCAACGACAACACCGAGTATTCGGCAAAGGTGATTGGAACCGATCCCAGCACCGACCTCGCCCTTATCAAGATCAGCCCCAAGGGCGACCTGCAGGCTATCACCATCGGCAACAGCGATAATCTGAAGGTGGGCGAATGGGTGCTCGCTGTGGGCAACCCCTTCAACTTCAACTCGTCGGTTACCGCCGGTATCGTAAGTGCCAAGGCCCGTACACTGGGACAGAACGGTGTGGAGTCGTTCATCCAGACCGACGCCGCCATCAACAAAGGTAACTCGGGAGGTGCTCTCGTAAATGTCAAGGGTGAACTGGTAGGTATCAATGCGATGCTCTATTCCAACACCGGTTCTTACAGCGGTATCGGTTTCGCCATCCCTACTACCATTATGAACAAGGTAGTGGCCGATCTGAAACAGTATGGCACCGTTCAGCGTGCGATGCTCGGTATCAAGGGTACTGACGTGAAGAAATATGTAGACCTCGAGAAATCGAAGAACGACAAGGATGTAGACCTCGGTACTATGTCGGGTATCTATGTTGCTGAAGTGGTAGAAGGCGGCGCAGCAGAGTCAGCCGGACTGCAGGAAGGCGACGTGATCACCGAGATCGACGGCCATAAGATCACCAAGTTTGCCGAGCTCACCGAGCTGGTAGCCGAGAAGCGTCCCGGCGACAAGGTTAATGTCACCTACCTGAGAGACAAGAAGAAGAAGACCGCCACGCTGACACTGAAGAACGAGCAGGGCAACACCAAGGTGGTGAAAGACGCCGATCTCGACGTACTGGGCGCCACATTCCGTCCTGTGACGGCACAGCAGAAAGAACAGCTCAATATCGGCTACGGTCTGGAAGTTCTGAAAGTCAACAGCGGCAAGATGAAGGATGCCGGTATCCAGAAAGGATTCATCATCCAGAAAGTCAACGACCAGCCGGTGAAGACTCTCGACGAGCTTCAGAGTACTGTCAAGGAAGCGTCGAGGAGCCGTGACCAGGTGCTCTACATCATGGGAATCTATCCCACCGGCAAGAAAGCATACTACGCAGTATCTCTCGAAGACTGATATATTGAAAAAAGCGGCTGAATATAATATCAGCCGCTTTTTTGTGCCTTTTTCGTCCGTCAAAACAAAAAAAGAGAAGAAAAAATTTGCACAAACCAAAAAAAAACGGTATTTTTGCATAGCTAAAATCTTTGGTCAATGAGACAACTTAAAATCAACAAATCGATTACCAACCGTGAGAGCGCTGCTCTGGATAAGTACTTACAAGAAATCGGACATGAGGAACTGATAACGGTAGAAGAAGAGGTGGAGCTGGCCCAGCGCATACGCAAAGGCGACCGCAAAGCCCTGGAGAAACTGACAAAGGCGAATCTGAGATTTGTCGTTTCCGTAGCGAAGCAATACCAGAATCAGGGTCTCTCGCTGCCCGACCTCATCAACGAGGGCAACCTCGGGCTTATCAAGGCGGCGGAGAAGTTTGACGAGACACGAGGATTCAAATTCATCTCTTACGCGGTATGGTGGATCAGACAGAGTATTCTGCAGGCGATAGCCGAACAAAGCAGAATAGTGAGGTTGCCTCTCAACCAGGTGGGCTCGGTAAACAAGATCAACAGGGTTCTCAATAAATTCGAGCAGGAGAACGAGCGTCGCCCGTCGGCAGAAGAGATTGCCGATTCGGTGAATCTGCCGGAGGAAAAAGTGATGGACGCCATGAAGGTGAGCGGCAGACATATCTCCGTCGACGCCCCGTTCATAGAAGGCGAAGACAACAGCCTGCTCGATGTCCTGGTGAACAACGACGCCCCGATGGCCGACCGCGAACTGGTGATGGAGTCGCTGCGAAGCGAGATAAAGCGCGCGCTGAAGACCCTCAACGAACGGGAGCGCAATATCATCGAGGCCTTCTTCGGGATCGACCAGCCGGAACTGACCCTCGAGGAGATCGGCGACAAGTTCGGACTGACCAGGGAAAGAGTGAGACAGATAAAGGAAAAAGCCATAAGGAGGCTCAGACATAATACAGACAACAAACTCCTGAAATCATATCTCGGGGTTTAATTATTAATAAGATGTTTTCAAAGAAATTCAAAAGGATAACGGCAGCGGTTGCTGCGATGATGATAATGACAGGCGCATCGGCGATAGATGTGCCTGCCAAAGTTTATATGTTCGGTTTCGCCGCCTCGTTCAACGACTCCATCATCTATATGACGGAGATCCAGGAAGTGGACAGCGCATGGATATCGCAAAAAGGGAAACTGCTCGCAGAAAGGGAAGTATACTCCTTCCAGCTGAAAAACTTCCTCGAGCGTACCTACAAAGCCAAGAACGAGACCTGCGTCACATTCTTCGCGCTGAAGAAAAAAGACTGTGAGAAGAAATTCCTGAAGATGAAGAAGATGTATGCAGGCGACCCCACGGCAAAGAAGAAAAAGAAGAAAAAAGATACAGAGGAGAAATATTACAATATCACCTATATCAGTGCTGACAACTTCAGATATGAAGCCGTGAAGAGTATGGATATCGAAGAAAAGAAACTCACCAAAGAGGAAAAACAGCAGCTGAAAGAGGAAGCCCGAAAGAAAAAAGAACAGTCGAAGGGCAAAGGACCTAAAGGAGGTCCCGGAGGCGGACAGGGAGGTCCCGGCGGCGGACGGCCCGACGGAATGTAAAACTGTATTTTTCGAGGCAGAGTATGCAGAGTTGTTATTTCAAGATCGCGGGAAAGGTCTTTTCGGTCAGATTCGACGAGTCGGAAGGAAACGGTCTCCGTCTGCTTCCGTCGTTCAGGAGATTTCAGACAGCGGAAACTGCCGATGATATTATGTTCGACATCCTTGTCGGCGAAGAAACTCCGCGGGATAACGACTCTGTAAAGATAAAAACATTCGAGACAGGCAATGGTGAAATCGAGGTGAGCGCCCGGCGCAACGGAGGATACCAGTTTCAGATCCGCGACATCCGGGGCAGGGATTGCGCACTGTTTCTCACAGACAAAGATTTCACCAACAACCGTTGCACCCTCATCGGTGATGATGCGATGCGATCGTTCGGACTGAACAACGCCCTGATGATGTCGTTCGCCTTCTCGGGTGCGAAATACGGGATACTCCTCATACATGCTTCTTCCGTAATACACAACAGCCTGGGATATGCTTTCGTAGCCAAGAGCGGTACGGGAAAAAGCACACATACCTCCCTATGGATGAAGCATATCGATGACGTGGAACTGCTCAACGACGACAACCCCGTACTGAGAGTCGTTGATGACAAGGTATACATTTACGGATCGCCATGGAGCGGCAAGACACCATGCTACAAAGACAAGCAGGCCCAGCTCGGAGCGATAACGAAAATATCGAGAGCCGGTGAAAACAGCATCGAACGGCTCGCCCCTGTAGAGGCATTCGCGGCATTGCTCCTGTCGTGCTCCACCATCAAATGGGATGCGGAGATATACGGCAGGATCTGCGATGTGATAACCAAGGTCGTGGAGAGGATACCCATCTATATCCTCCACTGCCTGCCCGATGAAGAAGCTGCACGGATATGTCACAAAGAGATAGCAAGATAGAAAGCAAGGTATTCCCTCACGATGTGATAATACCCGAGATACTGAAGGTTCTCGACGAGGGACACACCGTGACGATCGGACTGAGAGGCAACAGCATGAGGCCTTTTCTGAGGCACTGCCGTGACAAGGCGCTGCTCAGGAAGAACGGTGCGGTGAAACGCGGTGATACAGTGCTTGCGGAGGTCGGCAGAGACAGATATGTACTCCATCGGATTATAAAGATCGTCGGGTCGGAAGTTACTCTTTTAGGAGACGGTAATATACAGTGCGAATACTGCGACCTCGGTGACGTGAAAGCTGTCGTATCAGGATTCTACCGCAAGGGAAGACAGCGTCTCGACAGTACCGGCGGATGGAAATGGAAACTTTACTCGTTCGTATGGATGAATCTTCCGATGATAGTGAGAAGGATTATATTAAAGCTAACTCCAAAAGATAAGATATGAAGATAAAAAAGGGTTTCAGACTGCGCAAGGTATGCGGTAACAGTATCGTGGTGTCAGAGGGTGTCGAAAACATCGATTTCAGCAAGCTGATAAATCTGAACGAGAGTGGTACCGATATCTGGGAGCGTATCGCGGACAAAGATTTCGACGAGAAGGGTATCGCCGCCATCCTGACGGAAAACTACGACATCGACGAAGCCACCGCAACCAATGACGCGTCGGCTTTCGTAAGACAGCTCAGAGAGGCGGGAGTTATTGAAGATTGAAACAGAAGAATTAAAACATAAGTGATATGAAAAAATTACTTTTAGGTGACGAGGCTATCGCTCAGGGAGCTCTCGATGCAGGTATCAGCGGGGTATATGCATATCCCGGTACTCCGTCGACGGAGATCACCGAGTATATCCAGATGTCGCCGCTGGCCCAACAGAGAAACATACACCGCAGATGGTGTACAAACGAGAAGACTGCCATGGAGCAGGCTCTCGGTATGTCGTACATGGGAAAAAGAGCCCTGGTATGCATGAAACACGTCGGACTTAACGTCTGCGCGGATCCTTTTGTGAATTCCGCGATGACAGGTGTCAACGGAGGTATCATCGTCCTGGTGGCCGACGACCCGTCGATGCACTCCTCGCAAGACGAGCAGGACAGTCGTTTTTACGCCAAATTCGCAATGATCCCTACTTTCGAACCGAGCAGCCAGCAGGAGGCTTACGACATGATGAAGACGGCTTACGAATATTCGGAGGCTGTGGGACTGCCGATACTGATGAGAGTAACGACGCGCATGGCCCACTCGAGGGCTGTGGTGGAAGTAGCCGAGAAGGCGATGGACGAGAAACCTCTCAACTATAATTCCGAAGCAAAGAACTGGGTGCTGCTCCCTGCTAATGCAAAACGACGTAATGTGGCTGTTACCGGTATGCAAGACAAACTCGAAGACGATGCCGTCAACAGTCAGTGTAACAAATATATAGACGCAGCGGACCACAGCAAAGGAATCATCGCCAGCGGTATAGCATACAATTATCTCAACGAGTGTTATCCCGACGGATGCCCCTACCCTGTTTTGAAGATCAGCCAGTATCCTCTGCCGAAATCACTCATCAGAAAAATGACGGAGGAATGCGGCGAAGTGCTGATCATAGAAGAGGGCCAGCCGTTTATCGAAGATATCGTTACGGGAGTGATGCCCGGTAATGCCAGCATAAAAGGACGTCTGACAGGAGATCTTCCCCGTACCGGAGAGCTGGCCCCCGACCTCGTGAGAAAGGCTTTGGGGCTCCCCTGCGAGGAGAACTATGCCCCGTGCGAAGACGTCGTTCCCCGTCCTCCTGCTCTCTGCCAGGGATGCGGCCACAGAGACGTATATGCGGCGTTAAACAAAGTGTTGCTCGACTATCCCAACGCGAGAGTGTTCGGCGATATCGGCTGTTACACCCTCGGTTTTCTCCCGCCCTACAAAGCCATCCACTCCTGTGTCGATATGGGAGCGAGCATCGGTATGGCAAAGGGAGCGTCCGACGCCGGACAGTGGCCGGCCGTGGCAGTGATCGGAGACTCTACATTCACACATTCCGGAATGACCAACCTCCTCGACGCCATCAACGAGAACGCCGATATCACAGTGATTATCAGCGACAATCTCACTACGGCCATGACAGGCGGTCAGGACTCTGCCGGAACGAATAAGTTCGAGGCTATCTGCAGAGGTCTCGGTCTTGACAACGAGCATCTGAAGGTCGTTGTCCCCCTGCCCAAAAATATGCCGGAGATCACTCAGACGATAAAAGACGAGATCGAATATCACGGAGTGAGCGTGATAATACCCAGAAGGGAATGTATGCAGACTCTGCAGCGTCATCTCAAACAGAAGAAGGCTGCACAAAAGAAATCGGAGGACCAGAAATGAAAACAGACATTATATTATGCGGTGTGGGAGGACAAGGAATCCTCTCTATCGCCACCATCATCGGTGAGGCTGCCATGAATGAGAATCTGTATATCAAACAGGCAGAAGTGCACGGAATGTCGCAACGGGGAGGTGACGTGCAGAGTAATCTGCGCATCTCGTCGGAGCCGATCAACAGCGACCTTATCCCCATGGGAGGAGCCGATGTCATCATATCGATGGAACCGATGGAGGCTCTGAGATATCTCCCCTATCTGAATAAGAAAAACGGATGGATAATCACCTCGAGCAATCCTTTCATTAACATCCCCAACTATCCTGACAAAGAGACGATTATGAAAGATCTCAAATCTGTCGGAAATGTTATCAGCATAGATATTGACACACTGGCGAAAGACAACGGGGTTCCCCGTTCGGCGAATGTCATTCTCCTCGGTGCGGCACAGTCGGCACTGGGTATCGAATACGAAAAACTGGAGGACGCCATCCGCAGGGTGTTCGGAAGAAAAGGCGAGGCGATAGTGGAACAAAACATCAAGGCTCTGGCCATAGGACGGGAACAGTCGAAAGGATAGATTATGGAAACACCTATTAAAAAAGAACTCGTCGACAACGCCATCAGAGACTTCGGGATACAAGACTTCGCGAAGGCTACTATCAGAGAGGTGAAATCGATTGCGGCATACGCGGAAAAGGAGTCCGGAGTGGAATTCATCAAGATGGAAATGGGTATACCCGGACTGCCTGCCGCCAAAGTCGGCGTCGACGCACAGATAAAAGCCCTGCAGGAGGGCATCGCCCACTCCTACCCCGACATACAGGGACTGCCGGAACTGAAAAAAGAAGCTTCGAGATTCGTGAAAGCCTTCATCGGCGTCGACATCCGGCCGGAGGGCTGTATTCCGGTATGCGGATCCATGCAGGGTACTTTCGCCTCTTTCCTCACATGCTCGCAGGCTGACCGGAAGAAAGACACCGTATTGTTTATCGACCCCGGATTCCCGGTACAAAAGATGCAGTTGCAGGTGCAGGGCGTGAAATACAAGACCTTCGACGTATATGATTACCGCGGGGACAAACTCGGGAGCAAGTTGGAGAGCTATCTGTCTGAAGGCGACATCTGCGCCATCGTATACAGCAATCCGAACAATCCTGCATGGATATGTCTCAACGAAGAAGAGCTGAAGACCATCGGCGAGCTGGCAACGAAATACGATGCCATCGTGATGGAAGACTTGGCCTATTTCGCCATGGATTTCCGCAAGGATCTGAGCACTCCGTTCCAACCGCCATACCAGGCCACCGTAGCCCGTTATACCGACAACTACATACTGTTGATTAGCGGCTCCAAAGCATTCAGTTATGCAGGCGAGAGGATCGGTGTGACATGTATCAGCGACAAGCTATTCCACCGTCATTATCCAGATTTGGCGGAGAGATACGAAGGACTGCCCTTCGGACTCGTGTTCTCCACCCGTATGTTGTATGCCCTTTCATCGGGAACCAGCCATAGCGCACAGTACGCCATGGCAGCCATGCTGAAAGCGGCAAGCGACGGGACGTTCGACTTCAGGAGCGAGATAAAGATATACGGGGAGAGGGCTCACAGACTGAAGGAGATTTTTTGCAGGCACAATTTCTATGTAGTGTACGACAAAGATCTCGACGAGCCCATCGCCGACGGATTCTACTTCACCATCGGATACCCCGGAATGACAAGCGGGCGACTGGCTCACGAACTGATGTATTACGGAGTGAGTGCGATATGCCTCATAACGACAGGTTCCGACCAGGAAGGTCTGAGGGTTTGCACATCCTTCATACGTGACAACCAATATGAATTACTCGAAGACAGAATGAAAATATTTGCAGAAAACAATCCGGTATAATGATATCGGATTGTTTTTCACTTTTTGACAATGTTAATTGAAAAAAAAGGGGGATTTACAGATATTTTTTTGTCTTATTGGGAATTTTATTGTATCTTTGCAGCAAGAATTAAAACATTTACAAACAACTTTAAATAGAAAGAAGAGCAATGAGGAAACTGTTCATAGCAATTCTCACAGCGATAACAGCCACAGCAGGCGCACAGACAATGTACGTATGCCAGCCGACAGGAATGACATCGATAGATATCGCATCCGTCGGGAAGATGACTGTTTCTGAATCAGCGATCAATATACTCGGCACCAGCTACAGTACGAATGATATCGACAGTCTGGTTCTCACAAAACCTGCGATGACGGTGAAAGTGGCATTCGGTAACGGAACAGCTACAGTAGAGAACAATACCGGAGGAATCGTGCGAGTCCTGAAGAACACCGACGGACATGTAGCCCTCTTCTCCAACGCGGAAAACAATGCCGAGGAGATAGAATACATCGTAAGCGGGTCAGGCTCGGACAATTCTCTATATATAGAAGGATCCTACAAACTGACACTGACACTCAACGGAGTGCAGATCACCAACCCCGACAGTGCCGCGATAAGAGTGAAATGCGGCAAGAGGATAAATGTGGTAGTTGCCGACGGAACGACAAACACCCTCGCCGATGCAGCAAACAACAGTGACAATTCGGCTGCATTCTGGATCAAGGGACACGCTGAGTTCAAAGGCGCCGGCACTCTTACCGTCACAGGTAATAACTCCCACGCTATCAAGACAGGAGAATATTGTCAGTTGAACAAAAAGTTTACGGGAACGATCACCATCCCCAGTTCGGCAAACGACGGACTCCACTGCGGTGATTATTTCAAGATGAACAACGGAACGCTGACGATCTCCAATACCAAGGGCGATGCCCTGCAGGCCGATACCAATGACGTGGCCGGATACATCGAGATCAACGGCGGAACACTCAACGTCGAAGTGGATACCGAAGATGCCAAAGGAATAAAATGCGACTCCGTATACACTCAGACCGGAGGAACGGTAAGTATCAATGTTCCTGACGGAGTGCTGAGCGGCAAGGGTACCGATTTCGGAGGTGCAGCAACACTCTCGGGAGGTACTATCACGGCGACCGTGGCAGCCAACGGAGGAAAGGGTATCAAGGGCGACAGTTCCTTTACCATGACCGGCGGAACTATCACGATGAACGTGAGCGGAGGAAAAGACTCCGAGAACGACTCCAACTGCTTCGGCGTAAAACTTGACGGTGACTGGACGCAGACCGGCGGAGCTGTCTCCATCAATGTAAGCAACTCAAAGGCAAGGGCTATCAAGTCAAACAATACGACCACCGACAAGGGGTCGTCATACTCCAAGTCATATTAACAAGAAATTGATATATCAATATAGCAGTATTAACGATTCGAAAGGATTAATGCAATGAAGAAATTAAAAGTATTAACTATCGCAATCATGTTGGCAGGTGCCACATCTGTCATGGCTGACGACTACAACTATCTCAATATAGTAACATCCGAGTCAGCAACGACAAGTGTAAGCATAACCAATCTGAAACTGACGTTCAGCAACGGCAATGTCATAGTTACCAACAATGAAGGTACGTCTACTTTCGCACTTGCTGATCTTGACTACATGGTATTCGCGGAAACAGCTGCCGGTATCAGCAACATTTCCGCAGGGAACGACTCTCAAACGAAGGTATACACGACCAACGGATATATGGTAAAGAAATTCGACGCCGACACTGCCGTCGACCTTTCCGAACTCCCCAAGGGCGTTTATATCCTGAAATCAGGAAATATGACCAGAAAGGTCGTAAACAAGTAAAACTTCCTATTCATCATCAATGAAAAGAGTATTATCAACTATCATAACGTTGCTCGCACTCACAGCGATGCAGGCTCAGACGATGTATATCTGTCAGGGAACGACAGCTACCAGCGTCGCAGCAGCCAATGCAGGGATAATGCAGTATTCGGACAACGGACAGACACTGACAATAGCCGGGACGGCTTACAACGTCAGCGACATTGATAGCATCGTCTTTGTGAAACCGGAATTCGCAAGTACGGCACAGAGCGACACTATATACGTAAGTTATACATCATCAGGGGCTACGGCCACCTATGATAATGACTCTCTTTCCGTCACCGTAAGCGACGGTGACGTGACAGTAACATCTGAGACATACAAGTACCATCCCATCACCGCGATACTGAGCGGCTCCGGAACGGGTTCGTTCAGTTTCTCCGGATCATGCCAGTCGGTGATAGTGCTCAACGGTCTTACCCTTACCAGCACCTCCGGTGCGGCCATCAGCGTGGCTACGGGCAAGAAGACGACAATAATGGTACCCGACGGCACTACCAATACTCTGGCGGATGCCTCCGACGGAAGCCAGAAGGCTTGTCTCTATACCACCGGCAACTTCCAGTTCAGCGGCGGTACGGGTACTCTCAACGTGACGGGAAATACCAAGCATGCCATCTCCTGCAAGGAGGAAATAGAAATCAAGAAGACCGCCGGTACGATCAACATACTAAGCGCTGTCAGCGACGGATTCCATTGCAACGACTATTTCCAGATGAACGGAGGTACGGTTAGCATCAAGGCCACCGGCGGCGACGGTATCGACTCTGACGACGAGGGTATGGTGATCATCAAAGGAGGAACTATAGACATCAATGTGGCTACAGCCGATACCAAGGGTATCAAGTGCGACTCCACACTGACTATCAGCGGAGGAACGATCACACTTACCGTACCGACACAGAGCAGCCACGGTATCAAGTGCGGCACAGGATCGGTAATCAGCGACGGTACTATCACCGAAACGATTTCCGGTGCAGGAGCAAAAGGAATCAAGGCATCCAGCGACCTCAGCATCACTGGCGGTACGATTACGATGACCCACTCCGGAACCTGTGTTATAGAGGACAGCGACACCGCGAAAGCCGTCTGCATCAAGGGCGACGAAGGAGCTTTGCTTATCACAGGAGGCACCCTAACGCTCAAGGCGACAGGGTCCGGCGGCAAGTGTATCAATACTGAAGGCACCCTCACTCTCGGAACATATACAGACACAGAGATGTCATCCATCGACCAGTCGACACTCGTGCTTAAATGTACCACGACAGGATCTTCATGGGGCAGCAGCTCCGGCAGAAGGAACGGTCCCGGCGGCGGTGGCGGTGGTCCCGGCGGTGGCGGTGGCGGCGGAGGCCAGCCTGGTGAAAGCGACGGTGGCGTGAAAGCCAAGACCATCCGTGCGGTGGGAGATATCACCATCAACAACGGATATATCTACTGCAGTACGTCCACCGACGGCAGCGAGGGCATCGAATCAAAGAGTGCCGTAACAATAAACAACGGATATATCGTGCAGGAGTGCTACGATGACTGTATCAACGCAGGGTCCACGATCGACATCAACGGAGGTTTCGTATACTGTTATTCGTCCGGGAATGATGCCATAGACTCCAACTACTCCGGCAATTCCAGCGGTACGGCGATATCTATCAACGGAGGTGTCGTGTTCGCAATGGGAACATCGAGTCCGGAGGAAGGTCTTGATACCGACCGGGGATATATCAAAGTGAGCGGAGGATACCTCTTCACGGCAGGAGGACAGCAGCAGTCGAGTCCGTCGGTATCGGCGTCACAGCCTACAGCCTATCTGGGAAGCTACAGTCTGAGCAAGGCTTACTACTATACACTGGTATGCGGAAGCACCAACCTCTTCACGGTGAAAGCACCGGCAGCGATGAGCCAGAACTATTCACTGCTGTCAGCACCTGGAATGACGACGGGAAGCACCTGTTATCTGAAATATGGAAGCAGCGCCCCGACAGCCTCCGACGCAGTATACAAGAACAGTTCGACAGAATGCTTCTGGATAAATCCGACAGTATCGACATCGAGCAACGTGAAAAGCTGGACGCAAAGCAGCGCCTACACCACTGCATCGAGTTCTTCGGGCGGTCGCTGGTAAAGATCCGCAAAGGAAACAAAGAAAGCTAAAGTAAATACATAAATTACATTTTTTATTCTCTTCCTTTCATTTGCCCCTCTGACAATTAGTACGGTGTGAACCGGAACGTCAGAGGGGATTTTTTATCTCTTATCCACCGAAAAAACACTTTTTCACCTTATACTTGCTTTTATTCCGATTATTTTGAGTAACTTTGCACCGTTTTAAAGAAAAAGGTTTAGAATACATGAGTAAGAAAAGCAGTTCTTTTACGATGATAGCAGATTACGAAGGCGATATCAACAGTCTTCTTGAGGGAGAGTATCCTACGAAAGTCCCTATATTATGTACTCGCGACATGGTAATCATGCCGGGAGTGATAACGCCCGTACTGGTGGGAAGACCACAGACAAGAAGCCTCTTCGAACAGATCGGTGAAGGCAGCAAGACTCATATCGCGGTGTTCTGCCAGAAAAATCCTCAAGTGGAAATACCCGAAACAGACGATCTCTTCGAGTGCGGCGTATATGCACATGTGATCAAATGTATCGACATGGGACCGCAGATGACGGTATTACTGCAGGCTGAAGGCCGGTGCATTCTCAAAAATGTCACTTCGAAATATCCCTACTATATGGGAAGGGCTGAATACATGGCCGAAATACTGCCTGAAAAAAATGACGAGCAGTTCAAACTGGCGGTAAACACTCTCAAGACAGAGATGGAACAGCTTATCCGTTCCGACGACGACTTCTCCAGCGAGGCATCATTTTCCCTCAATAACATCAACAATGAGGTGCTGCTCGTCAATTATATCGCATTCAATCTGAAAATATCCGCAGAAGAAAAAGTACAACTTCTGAAAATCGATGATATAAAACAGAGAACTCTTCAGCTGATGACAATCATCAACAGGGAAAAGGAATTCGCCAAGATGAAGAATGACATCAGGCAGAAGACAAGAGAGCAGCTGGACGACCAGCAGCGCAGGTTCTTCCTCGAACAGCAGATGAAGAATATCCAGGAGGAGATGGGTAACGACGCATCTCCGGAGAAGGCCGAATTGCTGGACAAGGCAAAAGACAAATTATGGTCGGAGGATATACAAAAAGTGTTTATGAAGGAACTCGGCAAACTCGACCAGCTGAATCCCCAGAATCCCGAGTATTCGATTCTGGTGCAGTACCTTCAGACGATGGTATCGCTGCCATGGAACGAAGAGACGGAAGACAGGACCGACCTTAACAAAGCCATAAAGATCCTCGATCGCGACCACTACGGTATGGAGAAAGTGAAAGAGCGCATCATAGAATATCTGGCAGTACTCATGCTGCGCAAAGATTTCAAATCACCGATCCTCTGTCTCTACGGTCCTCCGGGAGTGGGAAAGACATCTCTCGGCAAGAGTATCGCGGAGGCTATGGACAGGAAGTATGTAAGAATGTCGCTCGGAGGCGTTCACGACGAGGCTGAGATACGAGGCCACCGCCGCACATATATCGGTGCCATGCCCGGACGTATCATAAAAAGTATACAGAAGGCAGGGTCCGCGAATCCGGTGTTCATCCTCGACGAGATCGACAAGGTGACGCAGAACACCATAAACGGCGATCCTGCCAGCGCATTGCTCGAAGTACTGGATCCGGAACAGAACAATGCCTTCCACGACAATTATCTCGACGTGGACTACGATCTGTCACAGGTTCTCTTCATCGCTACCGCCAACGACCTCAACACCATCCCCCGCCCCCTTCTCGACCGTATGGAAGTGATCGAGGTGAGCGGATATATCACCGAAGAAAAGATCGAAATAGCCAAGAAGCATCTCATCCCGAAAGAAATCGACAACACGGGGATGAAAGGCGAAAAAGTGTCATTCAGCAAAGCGGCCATCGAGGCTATCATCGAACGATATACACGTGAAAGCGGCGTAAGACAACTGGAGAAACAGATAAATAAATGCCTCAGGAAACTTGCCGTTTACAAGGCTAAGGACGGATCATTACCGTATTCGAAAATTACTCCCAAGGAACTTGACGACCTTCTCGGCAAACCGCCCTACTATCGTGATATTTACCAGGGTAACGACTATGCAGGTGTAGTGACAGGTCTGGCATGGACAAGTGTCGGAGGAGAGATTCTCTTTATCGAGACATCGCTGAGCAAAGGCAAGGGCGGCAAGCTGACCCTTACCGGCAACCTGGGCGACGTGATGAAAGAGAGTGCCATGCTGGCCTTCGAATATGTGAAGGCTCATGCGGAAAGGCTGAATATCGACTACAGAGTGTTCGACAACTACAACATACACATCCACGTCCCCGAAGGAGCCACTCCGAAAGACGGACCGAGCGCAGGTATCACCATCGCCACGTCGATAGCAAGTGCACTGACGCAGAGGAAAGTACGCAAGAATGTAGCAATGACAGGCGAGATAACGCTGAGAGGCAAAGTGCTTCCCGTAGGTGGTATCAAAGAGAAGATTCTTGCGGCCAAACGTGCGGGAATCACCGACATCGTGATCTGCGAGGCCAACAAGAAGGACATCGAGGAGATTCCCGAGAAATACCGTTCAGGCGTGGAGTTCCATTATGTCGAGAACGTACAGCAGGTATGGGATTTCGCCCTCACCGACCAGATTGTCAAAGACCCCCTGAAATTCGAATATGACATTCAAGATAGTAAAAACTGACGACAGCAGCTGGGCCAGAGCCGGTTTGATGACGACACCGCACGGAGAGGTTCCCACACCTATCTTCATGCCTGTCGGAACGTGCGGGTCGGTCAAGGCCGTACACTTCGAAGAACTGCGCCGTCAGGTTAACGCACAGATCATACTCGGCAACACATACCATCTGTATCTCCGTCCGGGACTCGACATTCTGCGCAAGGCCGGCGGTCTGCACGGATTCAACGGATGGGAGCGCCCTATCCTCACCGACAGCGGCGGATTTCAGGTGTTCTCACTCACCGGCATAAGAAAGCTCAAGGAGGAAGGATGCGAATTCCGCAGTCATATCGACGGCTCGAAACATTTCTTCACTCCTGAGAATGTCATGGATACCGAGAGAATCATCGGTGCGGATATCATGATGGCTTTCGACGAGTGCCCTCCCGGAGAAAGCGACTACGAATATGCAAGAAAGAGTCTCACCCTCACCGAGCACTGGCTCGACAGATGTATCAAACGATTCAACGAGACGGAACCGCTCTACGGATACGAGCAGAGTCTCTTCCCTATCGTTCAGGGATGCACATACAAGGATCTGAGACAGGAGAGTGCCAGATATGTGGCAGACAAGGGGGCTGACGGCAATGCCATCGGAGGACTCGCCGTGGGCGAGCCTACCGACGTGATGTATGATATGATCGAAGTTGTCAACGAAATCCTGCCGAAGGACAAGCCCCGTTATCTCATGGGCGTGGGAACTCCTCAGAACATACTCGAGGCCATCGAGCGAGGCGTGGATATGTTCGACTGCGTAATGCCGACAAGAAACGGTCGCAACGCCATGCTCTTCACATACGAGGGGACGATGAATATGAGAAACAAGAAGTGGGAGGATGACTTCTCCCCCATCGATACCGACGGCTGCTATGTCGACCAGGTGACATCGAAGGCTTATCTCCACCATCTCTTCAAAGCAGGGGAATATCTGGCACTGCAGATAGCCAGCATCCACAACCTGGCTTTCTATCTGAGACTCGTGACAGATGCACGACAGCACATCATCGACGGAGATTTCACACAGTGGAAGAGCTCTATCATCTCACAGTTGGGTAAAAGAATATGAACTACAGTAAGATAAGAAGACATATCAAGTGGTACAAGGCACGCCGGAATGTTACGGAGGCTTTCCACTCCATCGGAGAGAAGATGGCGTGGATGAGACCTCTTATACGTAAGATAGGCATTCTGCTGGCGTGGATGGCCCACAAACTGCGCTGGATGAAATACCTCAATCCCTTCAGATACGTGAAGAAACTTGACTGGTATATCATCAGGAAGTTTGTCGGTACATACATCTTCTCCATCGTGCTTATCATGGCCATCGCCATAGTGTTCGATGTCAACGAGAACCTGGCTAAGTTCACACAGTATCACGCGCCTCTAAAGGCTATCGTCTTCGACTATTACTTCAACTTCATCCCTTATCTTGCCAACCTCTTCTCCGCCCTCTTCGTATTCATTTCGGTGATATTCTTCACCTCGAAGATGGCAGGCAACTCGGAGATTATCGCCATACTGGCAAGCGGTGTGTCGTTCAAGCGCCTCATGCGACCGTATATGATCACCGCAGCGCTGATCACTATCCTCACCTATTATCTCGGTTCGGAGGTGATACCGAAGGGCACATTGATAAAACAACAATTTGAGACGACATATAAAAACAAAAAGCGACAGAATACGGCCGAAAACGTGATGCTCCAGGTAGACCGCGGTGTCATCGCGTACATCCAGTTCTACGACAACACGACAAAGAGCGGACAGGGATTCTCCCTCGACAAGTTTGAAAACAAAAAACTGGTAAGCCATCTCACCGCAGCCAGCATCCAGTATGATACCATCAGCGATTCCAAGTACAGATGGAAGCTCAAGCACTTCCGCAACAGATCGCTAAAGGGTATGAAAGAGAGGATCAGCAGCGGAGCTATGCTCGACACCCTCATACAGATGGAGCCTATCGACCTCGTGTATTCCAAAGGGCAGCAGGAGACGTTTACCAGTTCCGAGCTGCAATCCTATATCAGCAAGCAGATAGACAGAGGTAGCGGCAACGTAGTGCAATACGAAGTGGAATACCACAAGCGGATAGCATCCTCTTTCGCCTCGTTTATCCTCACCACTATCGGAGTATCTCTCTCGAGCAGAAAGAGAAAGGGCGGTATGGGACTGTATCTCGGTATCGGCCTGGCACTGAGTTTCACTTATATCCTGCTCCAGACGATAAGCGCGACATTCGCGATTCAGGCCAACACTCCACCGATGCTGGCCGCATGGATACCTAATATTCTCTTCGCCGTGGTGGCCTACTTCTGTTATCGCCAAGCACCCAATTAATTATGAAATTTGAAGAATTAGCATTATCAGACAATATCCTCGACGCCCTGTGGGACATGCATTTCGATGAGTGCACTCCCATACAGGAGGCGGCAATACCGGTGATACTCGACAGGAAAGACTTCCTCGGCTGCGCACAGACGGGTACAGGCAAGACTGCCGCCTATCTGTTGCCGATACTTTCTCTCATCGACGAAGGCGACTTCCCGAAGGATAAGATCAACTGCCTTATCATGTCACCGACCCGCGAACTGGCACAACAGATCGACCAGGCGATGCAGGGATTCGCATACTACTGCGACGGTATCGGGTCGATTCCCATATACGGCGGCAACGACGGTGACAGATACTCCCAGGAGCTGAAGAGTCTCCGTATGGGAGCCGATGTGGTGATAGCCACTCCCGGACGTCTCATCAGCCATATCGCGATGGGCAATATCGACTTCTCGCAGGTATCGTTTTTCGTTCTCGACGAGGCCGACCGCATGCTCGACATGGGATTCTCCGAAGATATCCTCCAGATAGCCCGCATGCTGCCGGAAAAACATCAGACGATAATGTTCTCCGCCACGATGCCGGCAAAAATACAGCAACTCGCGGAAACACTGCTTCATGAACCGGAGATAGTGAAACTGTCGGTGAGCAAACCGGCAGAGAAGATACGTCAGAGTTGCGTGTATTGTGAGGATGTAGTAAAACTCAAAGCTGTGGATTATCTCTTCCGCAACGATAATCTCAGCCGTACCATCATCTTTGCCGGAAGCAAGGACAAGGTGAA
>Ga0065711_1009438_pt1 | contig 18390 bp, 12 predicted proteins | sample Hoacrofraction12_FD_59098 | JGI IMG/M metagenome (GOLD analysis project Ga0065711, IMG submission 59098) | Hoatzin crop microbial communities from Cojedes, Venezuela - Epithelial fraction 12 v2 (version 2) | ecosystem: Host-associated > Birds > Digestive system > Esophagus > Crop | place...
GCCTGGACAAGGTCCTGTGCAACCTGCTGTAGGTGACCCTGCTTCGGCAGGGGGGTTGGACTAGATGACCCACAGAGGTCCCTTCCAACCCCAAACATTCTGTGATTCTGTGAATCTCCTTAAATGTTACTGAAATAGGAAAAGAGCCTGAAAAGTTGTGACTTCTGGGTGATAGTCCACATGATAAATCTCTCATCATAAAGTTGTTTTAAGATATTTAAATGTTTCTTCTTCTTTAACTTCTTTTCTTTTTTTCTTTTACCTCAACCTCTCACTATCATTTTTTCCTGTCTTATGGTTTGTGTGGACAAGCTCTTGAAAGGTGTCTGTGAAATGTTCTTAGCTGGGGGGATTAAAAACGTCTGTGTTGCGTACATGAGGGAGGGGAGGCTGTTAATGCCAGGCTGGAGTCTGGCTTGTCTGTTAAAAAGGAAAAAAACCCGGTGGGCAGGCGGCCGCTGCTGCCCGCGCACCCCTCTCTGGGACGCGCTCCGGTGCGAGGGCACCGGTCCTGGGGCAAGGTCGGGGACCTGGGAGCCGCGTCAGGCAGAGCAGGGCGGTGGTTTCACGCACGCTGCTGGTGTTGTCGTGCTTGTCCCTGTGAATGATCGGGTGAGGAAGTGGATCTGGCAGAAACACAGCCCCGGTGTTCCGGGTACATACGTCCCCTGCGCCTGCTTCTATACAGTCACCCTCGGTCAGTCCTGCGCTGCTGCTCGCTGTGCGCTGTGGCGAGTCTTTGCATGGCGTGGGGTAGCCTGGGCATGACGTGGGTCACCAGGGCAGGTGAGGGAGGACGAGTGGAAGAAACCCTTAGGTTAGACCTGCCGCTGACTGAATGAAAACAAAGTTTTTCGTGCCCGGTTCATATTGCTGGCCAGTTATGGCAGAGATGGTCGCTCTTAAGGCAATGGCAGCCTTATAATTAAAAGGATGTGCATCTGATTCCCTTTCTGCTCTGTTCTTAAATTTCATTTTGGAGTGGACAGAAATAGCAGAAATGCTGATGAGAGTTGCAGTGGAAATAGCCTGTTGTGCTTTTTGGGTAGTGTGTGAGGGGAATGTTAAACAAGTGAGCCCTCAGGTGCCCGTCAGTCAAATGGAGAAAAGCCTGTGCTTCAGTTTGCGAGCACACTCTGATGTTAATAAATCACTCTCTGCCAACGAGGGCTGAGTATATCATGCACAAAATAAATTAAATGCCTTAAGAATTATCAGTGCATTGTCAAAGGGGGTGTGTAAAGTTGAAAGATTGTGGTTTCCACTAAAAAGAAAGGTGGCATCTGGGCATGGGGAGACAGGACCAGTGTGGGCAGACGGCGTGCCGAGTGCTGCCACTCCTGCTCGGGAGCGTGCGGACACATTCACCGAACGGCGAGAGCGTTCCCTCCTGTGCAGCTTGTAATGGCCGTGCGCACTGAAGTGTGTTGCTGTTCCCATTGCTTAGGTATTTCTCAGCATGGTCAAGAGGTGAGCCCCTTCCTGTGAAGGAGAGGATTGAAATGCCTTTGGCAACAGAGAAAACGGATGCTGGTTTGACCCCAGGACTCCTTAAAATCTTGCACAAACAGGTACAAACCGGCCTTTGTCAAATGCACGATGCTACGGAGGTGTGCTGACGTGTTGGAGATGGCTGGGGAGACAGTCAAGTGCTTGATGCACTTTGGGGAGGGACTGTGTTCTTAGTTTCGGTTTGGTTTTTGGAGTTCTTATTGTAGTACCATGATTTCGTTTAAAGCTTTCTCCCAAAGGCATGGTGAATGTTGCAGAACTGAAGGAAAAATGGAAGCACTTGGGCTTGCCTGAGGAGCAGCTGAAAGCTATCCTGCAGCTGGATGACTTCGACGAGGAGGCAGAGTGGATGAAGGTTCTGGCCCTCGGGTGCAGCGTGCTCGGCGGGGTACGTTCACAGCAGGAGCCCTCATGTCCAAACGCAGACAGTCATATATGGTCATGTGTGAGGTAGACCACAGAACAAGGAATGCAAATGGACTTTGGGAAATGGTGATTGCTTTTGCAGCAGCTGGCAAAGCAGCTTGCGTGTTTACTCCTGTTCCCCATCAGCTTTTGGTCAGAGGAGCTTAACCAGAAAGAAGGCTGTGTCCCCAGTTTACTGAGATGGCAGGAGAAGGGCAAGCGTGTCCACAGGGAGCTTGGACCGTGAGAGAAAAGGAACGATGCTTACAGCATCAGTGTGAACATCCGTGGGGGAGAACTGGAGGGAGAAATTAGAACTTCAATTTTTAATTGATTGCATAGTCAATTAAATTTTCACAGAAGCAGTTAATGTTACTAAATCTACATTTAATTCTTTTAATATCAGTAATAAAATCTCAGCAGAGCATTTCAACAGAATGAGAGATTATAAAGTGCACTAAGATGATGTGGTTATGTAGTATAATACTTTTAACGATTTCTGCAGTATGGAAGAAGGGGTACTAAAGAGAAAATACATATTAAATAGTATTTTGAGAATGTTGCAATATCTGGTAGCCCTGAATGTTGACCTGGCCTGGCAATGCAATTGTGTGTGTGTGTGTGTATATATTTATTCATTTCAGCTGTGTATTTACTGATTCCCGTCCCCTTCCCAACATGATTTGGTAGTTTGGGCTCTTCATTTAAAGAAAGTAGCAGCAACATTACTTATTTAAAAAAAAGAAATCAAAACAAAAACAGTTGCGGGAACATTGTTCTGATGGAGCTAGACAGACTGAATTTGCCTCCATCTATCCATCCTTTCAGATATTAAGTGAATGATTTGGTTTCAGCTCTATATAATGAAACCTATGCTTCAGTTTCCTAAACCAGAGAGGAAGACGCACACGAGAAATTTACATTCACTTCCTGCAGCTGTAAATTGTGTTCGTGGTTGAATAGGGTCTCACGGGTGAGGTATGAGAGTAGGCAAGTGTGAACTTCTTGAGAACACCAGTCATCTGAAGCATCTTTCTGTAAAGCACTGGGGGGTTTATGCAGCCTTGGAGAAAAGGCCACGCGGGCAGCCTGTTAAGTTGTCTTTCAAAGGTGGTGAAATCGCTGTGAGTAACTTTGTTGCGCCGCGAGAGAGAGACGGTGGCAGGCTGGGGTGGCAGGAGCCGGAACGGCAGCGGAGGAGTAGCGAACTGCGGCGGGTAGAGCCTGCCGTCGGGCAGGCAGGCAGCTGCCTCTCTCTCCCCAGAGAGGCCTCCCAGGGCAGGAACTACGTGAACTAAAACTGGTAAAAGGATTGTAAAATGACACTTCTTTGGCTGGTGTTCTTGAACAGATACGGCATTTATTTTAAATATTGCTGTTCTACTCTTAGGAAGTACTTACTTTTTTACAAAGTCATTGCTTGCTTCTTAATGAAGAGGTAAGGATAAATTTTGAAAAAGTGATAGCAAAAATATTACTACTTGGATTAAAAAAGCCCTGTGTGGGGCTTATTTTGTTTGCTTGCTTTAATGGCATCCAACCAGTCTTTGACTCAGCAAAGCTCCATGCTGAGTTTTTCCACACGTTTTCCTGTGTAGCTCAGCTGGATAGGGCACCAGGTTATAGACAACGTATTGAATAAAGAAGTTTTTAGAGAAAAGTATGTTTGGAATTAATACTTTGAGGCATGTCTGTGCTAAAGGGAATTCGGGTGTTATTTGGCTTTGACTAAACTGAAACATTCTTCAAATGTTTTTGCCTCAGTGCTTTTTTTACTAACTACTAAAATGGATTTTGCATACAAGTAAGGAAAACAGTAAGTATCAGCATTCCTAAAAATTAATATAATATTATGTCATAGTAAAAAATAATCTAAACCGTGTGAATTTTCTGGGTTTTGTAGATATGTCTGTCTTTGCTGCTGAGAATTCATTTAGATCTGTTGAGATAATATATATACACACATACCCGTGCATACATACAGCTAGGTACTGCGACGTCTGAGCTTTGACGGTACCAGAACAGAGCAATTTGGCCACATGGAGGTGGGGCTCAGACTACCCCGTGCAATCTTTAAATATCATGGGATTCTGGTATTTTTTACTGCTCTTTCTACTAGAAATTCATAATTGTTTTCATCCCTGCACCTGCACTGGAGGGTAACTTTGGGGTGGAAAGCTAGGTAAGGATGATAAAGCCTTCCCCTCATTTACACTCACTTTCAGTGGCTTACAGTGGGGATTTTGTCATGGTGCGCGAAGGATGTTCACGGCTCTGATACTGTTCCTTTCATTTCTTGACTGACCCCCCACCCCCTGCAGTCCTTGCTGAGTTCAGTGAAACATGCCTGCGAAATCTTAACGAGCGACCCTGAAGGTGGAGCGGCTCGCGTGCCCTTCGAAACGTTCTCGTTCCTCTACTCCTATTTGGCCCGTATTGATGGAGAGATACCAGAGGAGAAAACTGAAGCATTCCTCCACAGCATTAAAGAACAAGCGTAAGTAAAGATTGGTGCATGGAATTTTAACGTGTGGATCACCCCTGGGTTCTCCATAAACCTTTAATTTCAGCTGAATAATCTGTCCTCACTTTGGGTATAGCCATCATGACAGGGGTGAAGGTTGACTAAGGTTGTATCAAAAGTGTACGTAGTTATTTCTTGTTAGGTGGTCAACACTGAGGTTTGAACTGTTAAACGATAAATTGTTATTTCTCTATCTTTCTTTGAAATATTGAAGTCACTACCTGGTGGTGTAATTTTCCCTGTAGGAAGCAGTTATATACAGGTTTGTATCATCTGCATATTACTGTAGGAAGCAACTATATACAGGTGTGTATCATCTACATATTACTGGTATTGGAACCAGTGGCATCTTAGGGGCTGCTCTTTTGATTTAACATAGACCGTAAATCAGAGAGAGAAATTGGGAGTTCCCACTTGAAGCCTGAAGTTTCTATCATGTTTCTGCTGAATTACTTCTCCCTAGAAATTTTCTTGAGAAAACATTTAGTATGTACTTGGTCTTAAATGGTTCGGCTCTTCAATTTTTGCAGCATTAGCTATGGTAGATTGTCCTTCTTGGAATGATCTCTGTGTTTGTTGCCTTCAGTGGCTGTAAAGGACAAAGGCAGGACAGTTCCACCTGAGTAGTTCATCTTATTTCGGTATTCGTACCAAGTTGGGGTGCCTGGGTACGCTTCTAGTCTGTTCTCTTTCTGCTTGCGCAGAGGTTGGTTTATAGCTTGGTGTCAGTCTCGTCCGTAAGCCCTGAACTGAGGCAGTTCTTCACAGCGGCAGATGTGCAGGCTGAAGGGGAAACGACTGCCTGGCTATCGACAGCAGCCACGGTCAGGTCTGTCCTGTGCTCCCGTGTCATCTTTGGCTTGCTCCATAATGAAGAGGCAACCCCATTCTCGCCTCTTGACTCCATCAAGTAGTTTGTAAGCAAACGATGAACCTCTGTGAATGACACATCTCTCGTACATCAAGGCAAGGTTAATTATCTGCCGCACCTTATTAGTGTGGTATCGAAGGGCTTACTGCTGCGCAGCGCAGCGCACAGTGCGCTCTGGGGCAGGTGGGATTAGTGGGACTGCGCGCAGTGTACCAGCCGCCTCGGCGTTTGTATATCTCTGTACGTGCTATGGAATATGGACTTGGGAATCTCTGTGTTGGGTTTGAGGCCTTGCAGGATCTCAGGCGCTCTGTGTGCTGTTAGTGTCTGGTGAGCCTGTATGTCATACGCTCGCCTTTCAGTCGGATAAGACCAAATGGCAGTATGAAGGCTACATGGATTTTGATACCAAAACACTTTAATCACAGATATATGCAAGTTTACAGATTAGATGACTTCCCTTTTCTGCAAGGACTTGAAGGGTGCAGTCCAGGAGAAAAGCCAGGCAGGCCAGCGCAGCAGTACCAGCTGTGCTGTGCAGGTCCTAGTGCAGGATTTTGGGGTCCCCGAGTGCCCTCCAGTGCTCTGGGTGTTGGTGAGATGGTCCCAAACGCTGAGGTAGGGCCAGGAGGTTCCCCCTTGCTTCAACCAGAGTCTTAGTTACCCCCCCAGTGTTACTAGGTGTCCTAAGACTCTGGTATTAGTATTAGGTGTCCTTCTCAGAGGATTGGGTAGAGGACACCCCGTTGACGATCGGTCCTTTCGAAGTGCGCTGCCATTTTGAGATGTGCCGTCACCATCGCTGGTGCTTGCAGCTTGTGTGTTCTGAATACTTCTGGACTCCTGCACCTCGTGATGATCAAGAGGGTATTTGCAGAGCGTGGCTACCTTTTTTCTTGAGCACCCCAACACTGCTGTGGTGCTTTAGACAGATGGCTGATCGGATTTTTGTCAGCTTTTACAACAGCAAAAACTTGGAATGCACAGGCTTGTGCTAACAGCTCTGCTGACTAGGCCTAATTCATGCTGCTGACTGCTACAGGTGAAAATCTCATCTCCGATACCGATGAGGTGAAGTCTTGTGCCCACAAAATTCAGTGTCAAAACCTCGTAAATTTTACCAGATGGAGGAAAGGATCCATCAAGATACTGAGTATATTCCTGCTAGAATTAGCATTAGGAATGTACGAAAATGACAGTGTCTTCAACCCAGCTCTCAGTGATAAAACTCCCACTCATTTTTACACTAGGATTTACCATGTCAGTGGTGTTCTAAAACATGTGGTTTATTCCTTTCCAGGGACCAGCAAGCTGGCATGGTGCTGCTCAGAAACTTTCTGACCCAGCCCTCAACACAGCTTTGATCAAGCCTACCCCCTTCAGCACCAGGTGAGAGGGGGAAGAAAGGGAATAAATACATGCAAGAAAATTTGTGTTCAGAGGACTGTTATTTGCACATTGCAATAGCAGAAGACCCTCTTCTCTGGCACTTCGCTCTCTTTATCCCACGCTTGAAATCGCCCTTCGGTGGAGGTTAACTGAATGCCCGGTTATGTTGTTCTCCCGCCTCTCAAATACTGATGCTCACACCTAGGGAGCAGTACCTTCACTCATGTGTTTATACTGAGTAAAATGTATTTTCTTATGGATCTTCCTACCAACACTTCATAAGTGATTGTAAGAAAGGAAGTAAAAGACAGAATTAAATTTAGAGAAGACTGGACAGCTCTAATTAATTGGTACATTTCTCATTGCACTTCTGGATAGTACTGACTTTGACTCTTACACAAATACAGCTGGTCTTTGGACTACCTTGTCTGCAGGAACCAGCTCTATTAAACGAATAGTTTTACCAGGCCTTACTCAGGAGAACTCCAGGAGAGCCCTGTGGCTGAGCCGGCAGAAGAAACATCAACTCGAGAAAGGACCGCAGTGGTTCCATATTGTTTTCCTTCTAATTAGGATCCTTTCAGAACTTAAATATCCTTTTCCATTCCTAGATGCACTCATCTAATTAAGTATCTGTTTTAAAATATGTCTTGTTTTCTGACAGGAAAAGCTGCCGCATTTGTCAGGCAGGTGAGGAAAAGTCTGACAGAGTTCAGTTTGGTTTTGAGTTGAACAGTCGTAGTAGGTACAGAAGTCTAAATCAAGTGGAAATAGACAAAGTATTTAGTGACAGATGACACTTAATTGCAGAAACGTCTGAGGTAAGAAACAGCATGCTAGTGGCTACAGTAAAGCAGAAGAGATCGCACTGACTGACAAGGCCAAACCCAGGAGTATATCGAGTGCCCTCTCCTGGCAACTCGATGTAACAGAAGAAAGTATTGCAGGAAAGATGGATCTGCAACCTTGTTCTGTATTTTGCTGCTTCGTTGGTGTAACAAGCTTGGCTGACAGTGACTGACCTTGCTGTAGTAGATTGTGTAGATTAGTAGATTAACAGGACTAGATAGTGATATTAAAAAAAGATCTCACTGAAGTTAAGTGGAATCCTCCTGCACACCCTTGATGTGTACCTGCATGTCTTAAGTCTTACTATTTTATCAACCTCTAACTGTGTTAGTTCACAGGATGGGAACTGCTCCTAGTTATTTTTGGAAGAAAATGGGTATCACGGAATCACAGAATGTTCGGGGTTGGAAGGGACCTCTGTGGGTCATCTGGTCCAACCCTCCTGCCGAAGCAGGGTCACCTACAGTAGGTTGTAGAGGACCTTGTCCAGGCGGGTCTTGAATATCTCCAGAGAAGGAGACTCCACAATTTCCCTGGGCAGCCTGTTCCAGGGCTCCGTCACCCTCAGAGGGAAGAAGTTCTTCCTCATGTTCAGGTGGAACTTCCTATGCTTCCGTTTGTGCCCATTGCCCCTTGTCCTGTCGCTGGACACCACTGAAAAGAGTTTGGCCCCATCCTCCTGACACCCACCCTTAAAATATTTATAAACATTTATTAGGTCCCCTCTCAGCCTTCTCTTTTCCAGGCTGAACAAGCCCAGCTGCCTCAGCCTTTCCTTATAGGAGAGATGCTCCAGTCCCCTCATCAGCCTCGTAGCCCTTCGCTGGTCTCTCTCCAGTAGCTCCTCATCTTATTTGAACCGGGGAGCCCAGAACTGGATGCAGTACTCCAGATAGGACCTCACTAGGGCTGAGCAAAGTGGGAGGAGAATCTCCCTCGACTAGAAAAATACTAATTGCTACATACTTGATTATCCTCAATCTTATAGCAGACAGCATATAAAAGCTTCATATATTTTGTGAACGTTTATGATCTGAGAAATTAAGTAGGCCAACAGAAATACAATTAGAAGACATTATTCTTCCCCCTGCTTAAGAGCAGTGACCAGCAGGGTGCCACCGGGGATGGTTGAGCACTCTCACTCAGTGCTGGGGCACGCACCAGCACAGGCCCCTTGCAAAGTCGGCAGGAACTCAGCCAGCGCTGCTCGTTATCGCAACGACGTGTACGCAGCATTTCACAGCGCTATTCCGTAGCCCACTCGTTCACTATACCGAACTTCATCTTCTCCAGTGCAATTCACCGAAAGAGAATTTTCTCAGACATTGAGTTTCAACACTTGATTTGTGTTGCTCTAAAATCCCACGTACTATCAGATCCCTAGTATTGGAATAGCCTCGTGCTTTAATCAAAGCAAGCATTTTATTGTGGTGGAAGTCATTTCTAAAGAATTATTTCTCTTGCGATGAGGATTAAACAGTTTAAAAGAAGATTACTGCTATACAGCTACTACTCTACACGTTACCAAAACCAAACCCAGAAACTTCAACAGATACTTCACCTCTTTTAACGTGAACTGCAGGCACAGTTAAAAAAAAAAAATTGCATGCTATGGACTAATGAAAATATAAACACTTCAGAAACTGTATTCACCTCAGAAATAAGACTAGATGACAATGTGTATTATCTTTAATGCACATTAATGAAATTTACCACATTATTTGGCACTAGGGTAAAAGACTGTTCTCTGTTTATAGTATTTCTTAGGAGCACATCAAAGACTTGATACCTAAGGTTCACCTAGAAACACTAGAAAACTACAAAAGGCTCTCTGTAATAAGAAAGGACTGAATCACTACACCTCTGCAACAATTAACTTACTGGTATAAACACCAAAATCACAGCAACTAAAAGGCAGCGGGAAAAAACTACACCTGGTTGTACTGGGTTTGCATGGTAAGGTTTTGGTAGCGGGGGGCTACAGGGGTGGCTATAGGGAAGCTGCAAGAAGCTTCCCCCATGTCTGATAAAGCCAGTGCCAGCTGGCTCTAAGACAGACCCATTGCTGGCCAAGGCCAAGCCAATCAGTGACGGTGGCAGCGCCTCTGGGATAACATATTTAAGAAAGGGAAGAAAAAACTGTGGTGAAACGGCAGTCAAGAGAGAGGAGTGAGACTATGTGAGAGAAACAACTCTGCAGACACCAAGGTCAGTGAAGAAGGAGGGGGGAGGAGGTGCTCGAGATGCCGGAGCAGAGAATCTTCCCTTGCAGCTCATCATGAAGACTATGGTGAAGCACGCTGTCCCCTGCTGTCCATGGAGGTCCACGGTGGAGCAGATCTCCACCTGCAGCCCATGGAAGCGACCCCACGCCAGAGCAGGTGGATGCCTGAAGGAAGCTGTGACCCCGTGGGGAGCCCCGTGCTGGAGCAGGCTCCTGGCAGGACCTGCGGACCCGTGGAGAGAGAAGCCCACGCCAGAGCAGGTTTGCTGGCAGGGCTGGTGACCCTGTGCGGGACACACACTGGAGCAGCCTGTTCCTGAAGGACTGCACCTCGTGGGAAGGACCCACACTGGGGCAGTTCATGAATTGCTGCAGCCCACAGGAAGGACTCGCGTTGGAGAAGTTTGTGGAGAACTGTCTCCTGTGAAAGGGATCTCAAGCTGGGGCAGGGGCAGAGTGCGAGGAGTCTTCCCCCTGAGGGACAAGGGGTGGCAGAGACAACGTGTGATGAACTGACCACAACCCCCATTCCCCATCCCCCTGTGCCCCTTGGGGGAAGGAGGGAGAGAAACAGGAGTGAAGTTGAGCCTGGGAAGAAGGGAGGGGTGGGGGGAAGGTGTTTGAAGATCTGGATTTATTTCTCACTATCCTACTCTGATTTGATTGGTGATGAATTCAACTCCCTTTTCTCCCCAAGTTCAGTCTGTTTTGTCCGTGACAGTAGTTGCTGAGTGATCTCTCCCTGTCCTTGTCTCGACCCTCGAGCCTTTCTTCGTATTTCCTCTCCCCTGTTCAGCTGAGGAGGAGGAGTGTTAAGAGTGGTTTTCGTGGGCACCTGGCATTTGTCCAGGTCAAACCAAAACAAATATATATAATTGGATAATTTGTTTTTTAAGCCTGAAGTCACCACTTCATTCAAAAATTCTGTAAAGTAAATCACAAATCACAAGAAACTGTATTTCATGTGATTAGATGGGATTCTATTTTTAGCACCACTGATTAACAGATGGAAGTGGAGTTTTTCTTCAAAAGTGCTTTAGTCACCATAAAGTACTAACAATGATGTTAATTAAACACATTTGTAGAACTAAAAAAACCAAACTGTGTGAGTTCATGTTCATTCTCTACAGAGATTTCTACTGCGCTCTGACAAAATTACCACTAAGCTGCAGCCACACGTACATGTGTATCCCGTGATAGCGAAGGAAATGTACCAGGTCCTTACAACAACTTGAATCCCTTTTATCATGTTGATAAATACTGACAATGCTAAGTTTATATCAGTATGTCCATACGTGTTTCCACAATAGTATATTATATCCCCCACTTTCAATTATTTTTGATGCATGAAGTACCCTTACATTTCAGCCCCTGCACCAGCAGAAAGGCTCTTTGAAAATAATAGCACATGTAAGTAAGAGCACACGTAGCTCCCCTGTTTGCTCTCCACACAAAATTCTTGAATAGCCTTGCTTAGCATGGCTCTAAAAACAAGTTTTTTTTCCTGTGCGATTACTAATTTATACTGGAAACGGTGCGTGTTTGTGAAAGAATGAGTGTGTGTTAAAGGGACTGTATTACTATAAGAAATATACGTAGCAGAATTATAACTGATAGTTTGATATTCTAAATATTACCATATCTACATTTCTATTTACCTAGCTACTTTACTCGCAGTAAAAAGAAAACTGCAGAAATCCCTGCAAGTTTCGGCACTGAATCAATAAGCTTACATAAATCACAGTGCCAGCAGTAAGGTCTAAAGAAAAGTTTAGTAAAAGGAATCAAAACGGAACATCTGTCCCCATCAGGTGCTAAATACGGAGAGCATAAACCCTTTCTTTCCAGTAGTGGCTGAAGGAATCCGTGTTTGCCCAAGATGAGTCAAGAGCCTGAAGCACAGGATGAGCAGGAGTCTCTGCAGGAATGAACAGCGCTGAAGCAGCACTTGACAATGAGCACAACTTGTCTCCTCCACCTTCAAACTACTGGACAGCAGCACTTCACAAGAGATTATTAAAATACTAAAAATTTATATAGGGATGCCTTTCCTCTTCTCTGATCTTTCTACCCAAATTGCAAGGTAACTTCATAGGAAGAGGAGAACACTCACTTTCTGCCAATGATCGCAGAGGGAGAAGAGGCCAAGCAAGTTTTACACAAACTACCCTTAAAACATTTTAAAGTTTCTGCAGTGAAGGAAACTAATCAAGGATTTGGGATTAGCCCGAGTCCTGAACTTCTTTGATTATGACTCAACACAAATTCACCAAAACAAGCAAAAATGCTGACTTCTTCACCGGGGGATGTTGAAGTTGACGGTTTTCCTACGTCACTTTTTTCATACGCTGACTGCATCATGTGACAGCATGATAACATGGTACCTTACCTGATGGCAGCGTTGAAACCTATACAATACTCACCAGAAGTTGTGAGCTATTCCTCCCACCACCGCCTTAATCAGTGTGAAGACAAGTCCTCATCTCCAAAGTAAACCATTTAAGAATTATACCACCATAAACAAAACGTGACAGATAGCACACAGCATATGAACTGCATAAAGGAAGGGAACACACTCTGCCAGATTTCTCAACAAAAAAATACTTCTCGCCCTGTTATTATCTCGGACTGCGTATGTTAAGGCAATTTCCACTTCCAGCTACACTAAAGCAAATCCAGCCTAACTCCATTAACAAGTGATTTTAGAGTCGCTGGGAGACGAATCTGGCTGCCTGCACGTGCACATACGTAACAGCACCTATTTCTGAAATGACAGGGCTGATCATCTCCGTGGCACTCATGTCAGAGCCGTGACAAAATGCTTTTCCCAGATGAACAAGTGACAGCGAGAAGGCTGTTTTCCATGGGAAGAGGAAGCCAAGAGCTGGCTTGTTTCCATGGAAACACTAGCAGCATCAGGCAGAACAGCTGTAGAGGCAAAGGCAGAAGTTAGGGAAGCAGAAATCTTGCTGATTTTACCTTACCAATACGTCAGTGCCATCAGAGACCATCTACATTTAAGGTAGATCAAGCTAGTTTATGTTGAACACATCATGTATTCAGCTAAAATTTCCAGTGAAGACTTTTATAAGCCAGCATGCCACAAGTACATTAACAAAAAATTACTTAAAGTGCAATTTTGTCAGCCCATGCATACATGAAGCTACAGAGTGTATGAATTATCTATAACAGTGATGCATTATGATTTTTTTCATTAGGAACAAATCCTCACTGTTTCTTTAAAAATGACAGCTCCCATAGGCTAAATGCTTCAAGCAGAATGACTGGTTTTTCATCAGTTTAATCTAATGGACTCTTACCCCACTTAAAAATAAATTCAGCCCCTTGATTACCAACACGGCAAAAGGAATACCCTCTGTGCAGTTTCTTTATCCACCTTTACTATTTTCTTGTATCATTTTCAGGTAGAAGATGTCTGCACAACTCAAAAATCATTAAATGGTAAAATCTAAAGTAGACTTACTTTCCTTGTTGAATAAAAGACAGAGAGTAAAGATAGCCACTTACAAATTAAAAAGCCTTCCTATTTGTTCAGAAAGCAAATACGCTAAGTTATTCGCTATTAATCTACAAATATGTTCTGAGATTAGAACATCTTCACCACTCCATTCACGGTATCTCAGACTATCCCAGCAGCGTTGCTTCCACCAAAAACTATCTTGCATCACAAACAGCCAAAGCCCTAAAAACATGACCCACTCCAGTCATTCACCCTAGTACATGACAAGTATCTAGGTACCTGGAGAAAACGTAAGCAAGCCACCAAATAAAGACATAAGTTTTATCTTTGATAAGAATGCTTTCCAACATGATTTGCGTAGCTTTAGCCTGTTGAGGGGATCTATAAAATTGTATTTTCTCCCTCTCTCATCTTGCTTGTTTCAGCGGATTCTTCCCACAACCAAGCCCACCGAATGCTCAAAGCGGGTGTAGATGTTACAGGACTCTGAAAGGAGTCGCTGACAGTGTAACTTCACATAAAGAAGCAGATGGGAACTTCATATTTCCATTCAACAAAATCGCTCGCTGCTCAAGTCAAGCCCCTCACATCCTCTGTATTTTTAAGAACACTTGCAAGGTGTAAGTATCTTGATGCCTAGACTGCAAGGCTTTTGTGGTTTTAGTTGCGTTTGTTTCAGCGAATACTTACTCACAGCAAACTTTACAAATACTTGCTAATCATTTTTTATCCTTCCCTTGTAAACCAAGTAATTATGATCTTTCCTACCGATAAAGACCCTACACAACAAATGGGTCGTGTAACTTGCCTTCGGCTGCTGAAAACAGGGCACAAGGGCGTCGGAGGCAGTGCCTGCTTGAGTGCCCCGGGCCACACTGACCCCCGTGCTGCTGAGCTACCCAGCTTTGCAGGTGCTGTCCCCTTCTCTGTGAACAGATTCATAGCCTTCTCAGAAAGTGATGGATGCACAGCTATGAACTCTGTGAATCCCAGGGACATTTTTGAGTTCCTGCACTAAGTACACGAGTAATCCACAATCCATAGGGGAAAAAAAAAAAATCAATGACAAACACTAATTGCTTCTTTAAATAGTATAATGTTTCAACTATTCTTCAAAAGTAAAAGGCCTTAAAAGCTTAATTAATTCGAAATATGATATCTGACACTAGTGCTGACATTCTCAGTTCTGCTAGGCATCTGCAGACACTCTTTTAAACTCAGTGCTTAATTATGCCTCACTTAATTATGCCTTTCTTACAAACTATTCAGATGTATCTTTGCACCTTACCAAAGCATAACATGTACTTTACACTTCAGAGTCATCAAAGGATACCAAAGTCATTTGCAAGTATCAACTAGCCAAACTCACAATACTCCTTTGACTCTGGTAAGAATCAGGTAAGTGCCCATTGCAGAGATACTTAAACCAATGTATAGAAAGACCCAGTTACCCAATGCCTCTCCTCCTATGACAGTATCTTGCGCCAGTAGCTTTCCATATTTACATAATAGCATTCTGTCAAATAGCACTTTGTGAATGATTGTTCTATTAAGCCTGGAGTGAAAGGAGTACCGCTGTGTTCTTTAATTTCACTTCACACTCTGTGAAATCCAAAATGATAAAATGAAAACAGAAATAACATGGAGATGTAACTCCTGAACTTGAGAAACAAAGAAGAGTGTTGCAGGTTTCAAAGCAATTGTACATGCATTGATTACATTTTATATTTACAGAAACCACGGTTAGCAGATGTTGCTACCTGAATATCAAACTGCATACACTACAAGTTGAAATTTTTTTTTTTTTTTTTACAATCTCAAATAAAGTAAACCTTCTTGTCAACAAACTAGTTCCACTATTTATATAACATCACTGGATGGTCTTGCTAGAACAATCTTGTGTGTGCACCATCCCCCCAGTAGGTTACCATGGCAACTTATATTTGAATTTCTATAAATTTCTATTTTTAGAGATCACAGTTTAGGATAAATAAAATCACAAATATTAAGTACCACTTCTTTAATAGAAAATATCCCATTTTTATCATCATCATACTTCCCAGAAAAGACACTGCTGAAGTTAAATAAGGCAGTAATGCTAAAAATATAATTACCACAGTTATTAAGAAAGTTTACCACAAAGCAGCCTCACCATAATCTAAGCAGTGTATGAGTCAGTAGCTAACACTGTGAGGCAAAGATTGATGTTCACGGAGTTTTATCTTAATTTCAGTAAGGCCAGCATTTCACTCAAATGTTTTTAGAGTTAGTCATCATTTCAGCTGACACAAAACAAAAGTGTATTTGTCAGATTACCCAGAAAATAACGTCTCTGTTTCAGGTGTGAGAAAATGTTGAATTGACAGCAATGTCTCTGTTCCAAACTAAGGTTACCATCACCTTAAATTACTCTGTTCAAGAGTGCTTACTAAGTGCATGCTAGTTCTTTAACACAAATATACTTAATGCTTTAAAACCAATACAAATTTACTTAATGCTTTAAAACTTGCCAGCAGTTCTCAATGCTGTCTCCCTACCTGAAAGATCAAGGTACAGAGTCGCAGCCTTGAGGAAAATAAAAACACCGATTTGGACACCGTTGTTACAGCTCTGACGCTGCCTTATTCAGAAATCAGTATATAATGCTTAAAACCAGTTTTTAAGTTATAAAAAGATAAATACTTTGTTTTCTAAGAGATAAATATCCCTGTGTCACAGTTTTCTACTATACTGATAATTTTGGCATTCATTTTGCAAACTCAAAATATCTCTACCCAAGCGACCGACGGTTCAGGATGGTTGAGCACAGATGGATAATCTGGAAAGCAAGTGCCTACAGGTTCTGTCAAAGAGCGGACCGAAGAGGACCGAAAACCCAAGTGGCCGCTATGACTCCAGGGTGCAGCTGCAATCAGCATGCCTACCTTCCTGTTCCTCCTGGTGTCTTCCATTCAACGTCTACTTTGTCCCCCACAGCTCTCCAGCAAAGTTGAGTGGAAAGATTCCCTATCGTAACAGCTGCAGATTCGACGCTGTCGGCAGCTGCCCACAAAACAGTTGGTGAAAAACAACCTGAAGCACAATCCCCGTGCACACTACTGTTTTGTCAGGTAACTGACAGCCACATTTTCTCTAGGATTCAGACAGCTAAGACACGAGCAACGTGGGTATGTCACTGACGAGCAAAGATAAGACACTTCTGGCAGTTCTTCAGAACTGATCCTTTATTGAAAACGTATTTCAAGCATCAGCTGGAGCCAGCTGTCAAGGGAAAGTGTACTGGTGGGCAACCTTCAAAAACATAAACAACGCTGGCACTCAGCAAGTGACAGCAACAACGACGAAGACTTAACTTTCCTCACTACGCTCACGGGAGCTGCTAACTTTCATAGAACCTGCATCAGGCCACAGGGTACAACTCAGGACGCCACTTAACCCCACGCTTACGGTCACGTCTACTAGACTGCCGGTGAAATCAGTGGAACCGAGCAGGAGACGGCACCCACCATAACTGCGCTTTCTGTGGAACAAGGCTTAGCTCTGAACACTTCATGGGAATCCTGGTAAACACGACGCAAAACACTTACTAACAATTTATCATCAAACACTTCCAATTAGAAGTTCTTTTCCTCATATCGCAGGGAGGACTTGCTGGTGGCTGCCTTTCACGTTGTTAAATCTGAGGCACGGCTGTGTATTTCTCTCAAGGGAATTACAACCATGTGTTTGCTCCAAAGCCCTGGGTTACAAGTGAACTCGTGTCGTCACTGACAACAGCAACGCAAAGACGGAACTAAAATCCAAACCATCAAAGTGGAAAGTATCCAGCATCAAAAATCTAAAACCTCTATCTAAATAACGGAAACTTAGTACGATCATGTACTGCCTGGCACCCGTACCCTCAGCCAGACAGCCGGTGAGGGTCACCCTGAGAAATTGATGGAGGAAGAGCCAGGGTGACCCCCTGTCACGCTCGCTTTGCTGAACTCGGATCACCGCCCAGCGCCGATAGAGCGAAGCTGGGAAAGCGCTGAGGTCGCTCCCCTGCATCACTGCTGCCAGCCCACCCCAAGCCAGAGACCTCCTGACAGCCAGGGAGGGATGATGGCCTCTGGGGGTGGGGAAGCCACCTGCCCCGGCCCCAGTCGCACCTCCATGGGGGTGCTCAGCAAGGACAAGGGCACCTTGGGGCTGATCCCGCCCACACCCACACACCAAGGGGTCCCCCAAAGATCGCACTTCCATACCCCCACCCAGGCCAGCAGGGGGAGCATGGCTCCTCGGGGCACAGTTCCTCCGGTGTATACCCCCACGGGGGGCCCAGCTCCCCCCATGTACGCCCCCACGGGGGGAGCACATCCCCCTCAGGGCACAGCTCCCCCCTATGAACCCCCACGGGGGGCCCAGCTTCCCCCGTGTGCACCCCCACGGGGGGTACACCCCCCTCAGGACGCAGCTCCCCCCGTATGAACCCCCACGGAGGGCACAGCTTCCCCCGTGTGCACCCCCACGGGGGGCACATCCCCCTCAGGGCACAGCACCCCCCGTATGAACCCCCACGGGGGGATGCCGGCCCAGCGGGAGCCCCCTGGGTGCCCGCCGCGGCTGCGGACGCAGAGGGGACGGGCTCCCCGCCCCACGGGTGCCGACGCCACCCGCACCACGGCAGGCCCCCTCCAAGCGGGGCGAGCTTACCCTGGCGGCCCTCGAGGAGTAGGGGTCCTCGAAGAGCGCCCAGACGCGGGGCTGCAGCCGCCGCCAGCGCCCGGCCTTGCCCTCGCCCGCCGCCGCCGCGTCCTCGATGCCCAGCCTCTTGGCGGCCAGGTCGTCGTCGTCGCCGCCGTCCGGGGGCGGCTCGCCGGTCAGCAGGTCGGGGGCCTCGAAGATGTCGAGGGCCTCCTCGGCGTCGCGGTGCTGGCGGTAGGTCATCCAGCAGCAGGGCTCCACGTCGGTCTCGTCGATGCCCCAGAAGGCCAGCTCCTCCTCGAAGAGCGGCCCGCAGACGTCGGCGGGGCAGTGCAGCTTGCCGGTGCGGTAGTAGTTGAGCACATAGGCGAAGACCCCCGGGTGCCGGTCGAAGAAAAACTCGCTGCCGCCGCCGCCCCGGAGGCTGCAGCCGCTGCCGGGCTCCGGGC